>Ga0247611_10010430_pt1 | contig 10924 bp, 13 predicted proteins | sample 177DNAGHGhighgp2_FD_192422 | JGI IMG/M metagenome (GOLD analysis project Ga0247611, IMG submission 192422) | Sheep rumen microbial communities from Palmerston North, Manawatu-Wanganui, New Zealand - 1770 DNA GHGhigh gp2 | ecosystem: Host-associated > Mammals > Digestive system > Stomach > Rumen... | reverse complement strand
CATAGTAATTGCATTAAATACATAGTATTAATTACAGTGATATTAATGAGTAGAGTTTTAAGGTCATCGGGATTGAGGGCAAGGGTTATGCTCCTGATAAGTTCCATATATACACCTATGTTAATAATTGGATGTTGGTACACATTATTTCATAATGAGTGCTTGACCTGATATAAGTATTATACTATAATTCTAAGCATAAGGTAAGACGATTACTTTATATAATCATTAAAACTTGAGGATTCCAAAATGGAAAAGAAAATCACTGTTTACGTGGTAACTGCTAACGCTGTTGAATCTGTTTATCCAACTAAAGCGCAAGCAAATACAGCAATGCAAACTCTTACTAAATTCAATGTTGAATCTGAATTGAAGCAAGAAAAACGCACTGTAACACTTGCTTAATTAGCACTAAACCACTAAAATTAAATCTCAACCTTAGTTAAAAACTCAATAGGAAAACACCATGTCTATTATTACTGTATCTGCTAAAGACAAATTTAACGCACTTGCAAACGCTCAACATATCTTTGCTTTTAAAGAAGAAGGCACAGCATTTCGTTTAATTGACATCATCAATACAGACAACGGATGTAAAGCAGTGGTGCAATTGGAAGATGGAACGATTCAAGGATTGTTCACAGATTCTAACTCTGCTAAAGATGCACTGCATGAAGTTAAAGCAGTATTTGATCAGGAACAACCACTGATTAAAATTAACATGCGAAAGACTAAGAAAGATCAATCAGTCTATTATGTTGAAGTTGTATAACACATAAATTTAGAACCCTCACTTTAATAGTGGGGGTTTTTTATTACCTTAATTTTAATACTACAGATAAAAGAAAAGGAGCATATAGCTCCTAGTCTTAGTTAAAACATATTACACATAGAATACATTGATATGCTTCTGCACTGCTTCATAGTCTACGCCTAACAATACTTTGCGTTGTTCACCAGTACCGAACTCACCTGCCCAAGTTAAACGAGCAAGGTTAGCAATGCGATCTAATGCACCCTCTCCAATGGATTCATTAACTTGTTGAGGTGTACCCACTTTAATAAACCCTTGAATAGATTTACTAGATTTAGGGATAGTACGATAGCCTACAGTATTTTTAATATTACCCTCAATAATGTGGATATTGTCGCCATTGGTATTAATGACAAAACCTACATGATCACTCCATTTATCTGTATTCCAATCATATATAATTAAATCCCCTGCCTTAACCTGTTTAACGTCAGTGGTAAAGGTATCATTTGCTTTAGCAAGTTTAACCTGTTCCATAACACCGCATTCATAAGGGAACTGTTCTTTAGTTAATCCACACTTGTGAGCAATAACACTTGTGAAAGTAGCACACCAATTGTCTGAATACTGAACCTTATATTTTCGTTCTTTCTTAACCAACTCAACACAATTAGCATTGTAATAGTCAATAATACGATACTTGGTAGGGAGGTTAGCATTTAAAAAGTCTGTTGCAGTTTCGATCAATTTGTTAGTCATTTAAATAACTCCTTTCTAATGAGGTTAGAATATAGCACACTCCTGAGAATGTGCCAATATTTTATTTAATAGTGATGCCTTGTGAAAGAATATTCTCAATCATCAGCTTTTCATCTGCATAAGCATTTGATTCCAATTTCACATCAGTAGCAGATACATCACCAGTTACACCAGTTAAAACACCAGTCTTAACAGATTTAGGTAATCCCTGAGAATAATCAGGTATAGATAGGATTACATACGCTGTTCTAACACTGTTTAACGCCTGTTGTGGGGTGAATACAAGCTCATCCTGTTCTACTGCATTGAATAGAGGAAAGTCACCTCCTACAGTAGTTTTAAGCACGTTTAACACCGTTCCTGTTGTCTTATCACTAATGTTGATTGTAGTATCACCTGAGTTCACAATAATCTCATATTTGACATTGATAGTTTTACCCATCATCAGGTTAATATCTAAATCTACACTTCCACTATAGAACGGTAGGAATAGTTCACCAGTGACATTTAAATAATCTAAAGCATTATTATGCACTCGATCAATTGCAATATCCCCAATATCTAAAGTAATAACATTACCTTTAATTGCTGTGCCTTTTGAGGTCATAACAGATTCTTTAGCAATGATCTTAACTGATTCACCCAACTCTAAAGCAGGGATTTTAAAAGGATATAATTTAGTTGAAGTTACATAAGTGCTAGTAGGATACTTTGCAGGGTTTAAACCCTCACCACTCATACTTTCACCTGCTACAATAGAATACAATTCGTTTTTAAACGCTGTATATTCTTCAGGAGTAGTAAGGTAATTATTTTCTACATTAACCCCATCAGGTTCAGGAGGTATAATTTCACCATCCTCTGTAGTTACAATAAACTCAGCTTTACTAATCTCAACTAGATCAGGATTGAATGTGTAATCAATGTCATTCTTAGGCATTACAATAGGATTGCTCTCATCATATCCTAATGTGAATTGATTGATGCGCTTACCTGAATTAGAACGTAAACGCAATACAATCTCTGATAACACACCTACAACATTGTCCACGCCTACAGTTAAAGGGTGTGTGTATTCTTCAACTAATTGGGTACTAGGGTTATATTGTTTAGTATAAATCTCTGCTGTATATTCAATTGGAGCATTTTGCACTAATTCAACCATTTGAGTTTCTTGGTTGTAAACTTTCTCATTGCCTAATCGAATAGTTTTATCAGTGGTTGGTAATGGTTGAGGAGTTGGTTCACCTACTTCTGTTGTAATAATAAACCCTACAACACCTGAATAATGTTCAATTTCCTCATCTGTTAATTCATATTCAATAACAGTTTGGGGCAATGTAATAGGTTCAGCACCACCTTGCCACAATGAGAATCCATTAAATTTAAACCCATTGTTAGCGGTTAATTTTAAAGTGTTTGTAGTTAATAGATTGATGTTGTTATCAGAACCTACAACTAATGGAGTGTCAATATTATCAACATTTTGTGTGTCAATATTATATCCACTTGTATTTATAACTGCGGTGTAATTAACTGCACCATCTTGCATTGGTATAACTGTTTGTGAATTAGAATCATAACCTGAATAATCACCAAGTCTAATATTTTTAATCGCCATATCGTTAAACTCCTACTGTTGTTAAAACAATTGATTCACCATCATCTAAGGTAATATTTGAATTAATCTTAGTGATGTTATTAACACCTGTATTAGTATCTGTAATAATATTATCCCCTGCTCCTGCTGTTGCTGTGTATGTCATTTCACTTGCTAAAATATCAGCTTTGTAGGTTTCTAACACATCACATTCTAAATATAATTTATCCACTGAGTTGTTAATACTCTCAATATGGTTAATAAAATAGAATCTGTTTAAGTCAGGAATATGAACATAGTTAAACTGTTTAAAATCCATCCCCACAACTTTCATTAGTTGAATAGTAGGACGGATAATATCAGTATCACGTTTAAGGTTAATGTTTAATAGTGATTCATTTGTTAGGGTTTTATTTAGAACTCTATTAGAATCCTTTGTCTTGTATAAATATAACTGCATTTTAAAACTCCTGTTATTTAGATAACAAAAAAGGGAGTGACTAGCACCCCCTCTTTTATATCACAGATTAAGCACCAACAAAGAATACTACAAAGTTTTCGCTTAGGTCATTGTAGTAACCTGCATCAAACTTATAGAAGTTAGTATAAAACTCTGCACGTGGGTTGTAGTTGGTTGTAACACGACGATCTAAGTTAGAAACACCGATTGCATCACGGTCAAACATAACACCTAGAATTCCATCAATAGCAACTACTTTACCGCTTGATGTTTTAACATCAATTTTAGATACATCAGCGAACCCATAAGCTACGCCTGAACCCTGCCAATATGGTACTGTTTCATGTTTAGGCAATGCAACCATTTCAGCATGATCAGTAGTAGACTTTAAGAATACTTCCGATGCTTTAGCAAAGTCAGAAAGCAATACAGTATGTTGCAAGTCTTTAGGTGTAAAACGAGTTGCTTTTTCCACGTTAAACAATGTAGACACTTTTGACATACGGTCAGAATACATTGAAATGGTGTATGTAGCAAAACGGATAAAGTCAGGATCAGTTAATGCTGTCGCTTCTGTCAATGGAGTTGTTACAGTGGCGTTATACAATTTAAGCAAGTTTACTGCTTTCACTGTTGAAGCTGTTGCATCCAATGTACCATCTTGTTCAGGGTCAAGTTCTACAGAAAGAGTTTCTCCAATCATGTTGTTAAGAGTACGCATAATCAATGCTTCTAGTTTAACAGTCATGCTGTTTTCAATGCTTGTAGTTAGCATAGAAATAAAACCGTTTAACTGTTCAGCACTTGAGAAAGATTCTTTTACTTGTTTTTCAGTGAAAGACATTGGGATTTCAAAAGTAACTTTACTATTGAAGAACTTAGCACTTACAGACGGTTTGTAGAACACATCAGGAGAATAGTTCTGTTTATCTGTTAAATTCCAAGAATCATTTTCTGTTGCTTCTGGCATATCAGCACTAATCTTTTCAAGAATAGAACCATATTCCCAAGAATCCATTACAACCGATGGAACACCACCAGCATATAAGCGATTAACAAAGATTACTTTACCAATGTGATTGACAAGTTTTTTAACATAGTTGTCTACGTTTTCACTGTCAATAATTTGTTTACCAATATCAACTACGTTGGTTAAATCTTCTTGAACTACTGCTGTTTCGCCTAAAACTTCTTTAGTAACTGCATTAATAAGTGTGTGTAATTGAGTAACTTTCATTTTAAATTTCCTTTAATAAATATCGAGTGTGAATAGTGATGCTAAGTCAGAATTGACTGTACTGATTATAATGTTTTTCTGTTTTAAACTCAAGTTTAAATATGCTTGTTCTAAACTTAAATCCTCATCAGTTAAAACACGTGTCTTGTTAAAATCAATATCATCACTATGGCTTGAATTACTACCATCATTAGTAATTAATTCATCAGTGTTAAATGCAGATACCTTATTTAAATTTTCCTGTGTATTAATTCGGGTTTCTGCATGGGTTAATGTTTCGCTAACTTTACGAGTATTGTCAGCACCTATATTTAATTGTAGAGATTCAATCGAAATTAAATCTGTCCACTTCTGAGTAAAATTATGAACTGCATCCTGTGCAACATAGTCTAAACCAAGACTAGGTATTTTATGGAATACAATCTTGTCACCATGATTTAGAATTAAATGTTTATCCATAAATTCAGGTGTAAATTGAGCGATAAAGGGAAAGGGGCTTAGGGCAAGAATCCTGCCCCAAATACCTTGAACACCTAAAAACTCGCTTAGAGTAATATCAGGCATTATTCTTTACTCTCCTGTAATAGTGATTGTTTAAGATCGTTTAAATAATTCTTTTCATCTTCATCTAAACTTTCATCTAATAGTAACTCATCAACTTCTGCTAAAGTTAGCGTTTGTTTATCAGTTTTAGAATCACTTTCGCTAGGATTTCCACCCCCACTTTCATCAGGGTTTTCTTTAGCTCCTGTTCCTGCTCCTTTTGTGGCATCAGGGGTTTCTGTGTTTGGTTTTCCATTACTATGCTCCACTGGGTTTGTAATAGGGTTGGAATCTTGTGTCTGTTCCTTGTTCTTGATTTCCCATACACTGCCAAACTTGATTTTAATATTAAGACCATATTTAGCATTGATCTTTTCAATAGCTTCAACTCTACATTTTAGCATGTTATAAACAAGGGTTAATAAACTACTCTCTGCCTGATCTACTTCACCCTGTACCAGTCTTTCACGCTTCATATTAAATGATGCACTTAAACCGATTTCATTGAATAGAGTACCTTTTAAATACTGCTGTAATTCAATGAGTGCTGTAATACCACCTGATTGACCGCTTTGCACTGAATGCAATTTAACACCCTCAAACATACCATTTTCACCGATGATAGCTATATCACCATCAATGGAACGCTTAACTAATAATTCAGCACTTGTTTTAGTTTTGTCATCACTAGCAGAAATTAACTTTTGAGTTCGAGTGTTATAACCATAGAGCATAATATTAATATCATTCTCCATAATAAAAGTATTGTAACGATCATATAAAGGCATTAAACCTTGCATATAATCATCATTCTTTATTAACACTCCATCATCCTTGATAGATAATTGTTTAAAGAAATTCAATGGAGCATTGGCAACTATAAAGTCCTTATAATTTAAGTAAGCATCCTGCTCACCGCCTAAACTACCACTGAAACAATACAACTCTCCATTATGTTCAGTTATAAAACCATAACCATTCATTTGAAGAATCTTCTCTAACTCAAAATATGGAATAGTATCAGGTAAACCCTCATACTCAAACATTGAAGCACTCTTATTCAGCATTGCTAAATTTAACTGCTTAATGTTACCTGTTTTGTTTTTGAAGTTATAACTCATCACTCCCCCTTGATTTTATCAGATAGCTTTCTTAATGCTTCTGTGTTATCTCGAATTGTATCCTTAAATTGGTTTAACAATTCTTGCTGTCCTTGTAATGTCTTATGACAGAACCAAAACAGTGCGATGCACATAGCAATAGGAAATCCAACGGTATTAATAAGTTCTACAGCAATACCTGTTTCCATTTCTTAAATCCTCTTGCATTGTTTTAAATAATTGTTCACAGCATCGCCAATATGATTATCCTGATAAAACACTTTATCATTATTAAAGAACCATTTAATTCGTTCTTGGGTTTTATTGGTAGGCTTGAACACCGATCTATTATAATTCATTTCTGCACTATAATCTAATGAATAAATGAAATGCTTATCAGGGTTTCTAATCGGGGTTGTTTTTGCATGGATATAAGTAAAGTAAACATCCTCTATGTTAATAACCTCACATTGGTAAACCTCCTCATTAAATATAATGAAATACGTTAGTAATACGTCCTTTGGTTTATACTTATAAGGCAAGTGAGGATAAATGCTTAACTCCCATGCCCCGCCTGTAATCATTTCTAGTTTAGGGTTGCTGAATGCAAAATATTTATTCTGTTGCTGTTTAGTTGCACTATCAATAGATGCACAATATTCAACTGCTACAGTTAATTTACTTTCACCATATTTATATAAATCAATAGTACCCTGTTCCATCTTAGGAATATGATCTAAACCCATTTCCTTAAAATAAGGAGCGAATTTATTAACTGTATTCCCTAGCATGTAAATTTTAACATCTTCACGCCTACGGACAATGGTACTCACCACGTTCATAAACGAAACAAACTCATCATTTAAATAGAGTTTATTAGTTAGGAACTCATCAAACACAATTGTTTTAATGTTTGGATAGGAGGTTGATTTATCATGTTCAGCATCAGATAATGCAAAAGCGAATGCAATAACATCCAAGTCAGAATACACCGCTTTACGTTCATTATCATAATTGCACATATACCATTTACCTGCAAAGTAATGTACTCCTGCATACTCCCCATTGGTTAGTTTGCTGATTTCTCCATTCTCTACAAGTCCTGCAAATAGTTGGGATGCCCTACGTCCTGTAATATCCTCTTTCCATCTGCGAACATAGGCAACTTGTGCTTTATTCTTAACCCAATCTTTTACCCCATTCTGTAATAGGGCATAAGTCTTACCGTTTGAACGCTCACCGAAGATGACGTTATATGTAGCATTCTTGCGTTTAATTGCATCCAAACTGTAATATTTACGTTTATCTGTCATACGAATTTACCACCCTTAAATATATATCCTTGTGCTAACTTCTCAAGGAAATCATTAAACTGTTGTGAGATTGACAATGTGAAATCACAAGGCTCTAAATGGATACCTGATTTAACATTAACATGCTGTGTTTCACCCATATAATCAGTAATAACTAAATCCATTTCATTATCTATATATGTGTGTGTCATTTTACCAGTTTTATCGGATGGGATATATAACTCATCACTAAACATATCAAAAATTAAATCACTGTCACCGTTACAATGCTCAATTAGATAAACAATTCCATTGCGCTTTGATAACCCTGCAACTGTTAAAGTATATTTATCACCCTCTTGGACTAAGTAGCGTTTTGCTCCTAAAGTTTTAAAGCGGTCATAATTTCCCTCAAACTCCCACACTCCTAAAGGTTTTTCAACTCCCTCAATAGTCTTAGGTTTTAATAAATCATTGTTCAGTTTGTAATGATCACACATCAACTCAAGTTTAGTTTGTACGTTTTTATTGTACCAATCAACATAAGCAGAATGTTTATCATAGTTTAAACATTTAATACTGTCTGTATCGCTGTAGATATAATCATCCCCAACGGATAAAATACCTGTCCACAAATTGCGACGAGCATAAGCAGTAACGTAAATGCCCCAAGCGTAATAAAGAAATCTATTATTGCTTGTGTTATACTCCGTGATTTTTTCATCAATATTAACTCTCTCAATTCCCCAGTCATCACCGTAAACACTGTTATCCTTAACAACGTCAGTAACGCACATACCGTAGACACTATTTAACATCCCTTTAGACAATAAATATTCTACTTCCTCTCCCTCAACTCCCTTGAGGGTAGTCTTTTTACCGTACAACTCTAAAATAGATTCTATAATAGGTTTAGGTAGATAACCCTTAGCAAAAGCATGAACATTCTGAATTGCTACAGCTTTCCATTTATATACTTTACTAATGATCTGAAAATCAATTTCAGTAATAGTCATTGTCAATTCATCAGCACTAAATACTCGTCCATTAGCAAGGGATGCCCCTTTTAAACCTCTGCACTTATTTTCACTGATATAACTTTCATAACCTAATGTGTTTTCAATCCCTAAAAACTTAACATCAAATACTAGACATTTTGTTTTAGCTAACTCCATTAACTCATCCACTGAATTAATATTTACTAGCTTAGGGCGTGACATTGGAAATTGATCAGCAAGCATTACACTAGGATAACTTGATGTTAAATCAATACTTCCTACATTCTCTAAAACCATCCCTGTTTTATGTGGGTTACTATGTGTAAATCCTCCCATGAATGAACGCTTTAAAATGCTATAGCTACTAGGTGTCAATGTTAAATCCCTCATAATGTTTTTGTATCGGTCATATTTCCCCTTACTACTTTTTGCATGGTTTTTGTTGGTGTAATAGCAATTGTGCTTTACATAGCTCCGAACTCGACCCGTGTTAGTTAAAGGTACTTTGTTAATATCTCCATACTGTTCAATCTGCTCATTAATATAAGCTAGGATAATTTGAATATCATTCTCACAATATCCTAATTCTTGTTCAGTTAATGGTGTGCTACTGTGTCGGATTAAAGAATAGTCTAAATCACCGACTAATTTTTTAACCTTATGTTTTGTTAGGTTTTTCGCTGTGTTTGCTAGTGAATACCCTGAAAGGATATAACTATCTCTGAACTCAATCCCTAAGTCACACAATGCTTTAATGGGCTTACGCTCATCTACAGCAAAGACATTTAACCAATTAAAATATTTACGCATGAATTGGAACTCATACCCTAAGTTATGAACATAAATTACTAATCTACGATCTTCACCTAAGTTGAAATGCTCCTGCATTAATTCCAATGTTTCTAAGAACTCATCCCAAGTTCTACCGTAAAATATAGGGTTATTAACTCCTAAACCAAATTGCCACACATACATAAAAGCTACTTTTTCGCCTTGATAAGTTGTGCTAGTTGTTTCAATATCAAAACCTGATTCGATATTTAAATAAGTAACTTTCTTATTGGTTTTAATTTCACTGATTGTTAGTGTGTCTAAATACTCCTTTGTTAGCTCACTATGTTTCTTCATCACTTTAAGAACCACCAATTGTCTTGATCTTGATAAGATCGGTTATTAGATGCTTTTAACATTTCAGTTACGACTTCCATCATTTCTTCAATGTTCATCTTTGCATCTGTCATACTAATCCGTTCAGTCTTGACATATTGGTTGATGCTTTCCCAAATCTTTTGATACCCGATTGCACTGGCAATGTCCTCAACATTTCTTAAATATTGTTCTACCATGCTTGCAAGTTCAAAGAATACAGAAGCATTCTCTCTTAATTCTTCTAATGTTGAGTATTCAATCCCTGTATTACTCGCCATTGTTTTGAGTGTGTTATTAACACCTCTCACTGTGGAGGTTTCAGATTCAACAAAGTTTTTCAACCGTGATAATTCTTTTTGTAATTCATTGTGATTCTTCCCTTTCACACTGAAATTAACTGCTCCATCATCTACCCATTTTTGATATGCAGGTGAAGTTGTTAAACCTGCTTTCTCTAAACGTCTTAAACGCTTATTCGCTAAACTTACTAATGTCGAAATCCGTTTTCGATTTTCTTTAACATCCTTGTCGGGCATATAGTCTTTGAATACAACCTTGCCTTTAAAAACAATGTCAATCAATCCCATCTATAATAACTCCGACTAATCCACGCATAAAACTATCGTGGTCATTGAGTGTATGACTCAATTTAATGTATATTACTAAGTGATTCATGTTGGTACTTCTACCATGCTCGAAAGCTGATAGAGTTTTTACCATCTTTTCATCACCTCCCAACTCAAGCAAGGTTACATTCTTCACCGTTCTATATGCTCTGCAATATGAACCGATCATTTTGTTTAAATAATTCCTTAACCTTATATCTATATTCTAATACAATTAGATTAGTTTGTCAACCACATTTGTAAAAATAGTTGAATTAATTTTCTAGGTGTGTTAAACAACCCTGTTTTATTATATAATATAGTCAAGCAACATGCGACAGCATGTACCAACATCCAATTATTAACATAGGTGTATATATGGAACTTATCAGGAGCATAACCCTTGCCCTCAATCCCGATGACCTTA
>Ga0247611_10010429_pt1 | contig 10924 bp, 7 predicted proteins | sample 177DNAGHGhighgp2_FD_192422 | JGI IMG/M metagenome (GOLD analysis project Ga0247611, IMG submission 192422) | Sheep rumen microbial communities from Palmerston North, Manawatu-Wanganui, New Zealand - 1770 DNA GHGhigh gp2 | ecosystem: Host-associated > Mammals > Digestive system > Stomach > Rumen ... | reverse complement strand
AACGCTTGTAGGTGAGGTAATACTCGCTAGTATGGCTGAACTCGTGGATCGTCGGCCCTTCGATGAGGGGGAGTTCAACGCCGTCGAATAGCTTGGCGCAGAGTTCTTGGATTTCGGCGTTGCCCGCTTCGTAACGGATGCCGTCGGGGGCCTCCGCTTCCGCTTCGCCGGGATATAAGGAAATCGAGGTCAAATCCGGGAAGAGGGACTCCTCTGCCTTTTCCGCGGTATAAAGGCAGAAATAGGCGCGCTCATCCGCATCGATGAAACTCGAGGGGATCGGATTGAAGGACGCATAGTCGGCGGACACCGAGAAACGCGAGGTGACCATGTCCACATAGGCTTCGCTAGTCAGGGCGTTTTCGTTCAGGGGGTTGGTGGAAGTGACGCAGAATAGCTCAAGCTCCCCATGACGGCCAGAAAAGCCAAACCGCATATCGACGAGCCCGGGGAGGGGGTCGAGGTTATAGATGATGCGGCTAGTTGATCCAGTGAAGCAATGCCCGCCGTTATAGATGACTTTCAGGCGCATGGAATGGCCTTGCCCGTCTTCCGCGGTCAGGATGGATACGCTTTCCTCCCCCTGCTTCTCCTCCGCGCTTTCATCGAAGACAAAGACGGGGCGGGCATCCTCCGAGGATTCCTCGGAAGTTCCTTGCGAGGTCCCCTGCTGGCTCGTGTTCGACGAGGTGTCCGATGACCCGCCTTTGGAGGAATCGGGCTCGGACGAGGTCCCGCTAGGGGCGAAGGAGATGCACGAGGATAGGAGAAGGCCCGAGGCCAACAATAACGGATATGCGCGAAGTTTCATAAGAAAACCTCCTTCCTTACTATCATAGGGCATATACGCGAGGAATAGGAAGAAATAAACCCGTTATTCCACGTCATAGACGCATGGGAAAAACGGTATAACGGGCATTCCTTTGGCCTTGCCTATAGACCCTATCTATCGACACCTATATCGCCTAAAAAGAAAACCCTATTTTTCAATAGGGATTCATTCGTTTTGGGTATGAATTAGTGATTTGATACCAATTGAACACTTTAAAGATCCATTGAACATTTCGCATGCCCACTGAACACCACAGATTATCTGCACTTAAACATGCCATATTCTTTATTTGTTGAATACGTGTCATGAAAAGACAATCGAATGTTCAACCCATCCGATGTTTTATATTGTTTTTTACCGCTTTTGGATCATCAGAACTTCCGATATGCATAATTAATTCTTTAATAAGGTAATAGGAATAATATGTATTCCTTCTTCTGTTTTCTTGGACACTCCATGACTAGTTAAAAATTAAATCGATCATTTTCGGTGTTTTGAAAGAGTTTGATTCGGTGTTTTGAAAGAGATTAATTCGGTGTTTTGAAAGTTTTCTATTCGGTGTTTTGAAAAAGTATTTATTTTTGGAACACCATTAGGAATTATGGAACACTAATAGAAATGGTTATGTATTACATTGCTGTATTTTTGCCCTTTTCAATACCTGTTTTAAGTGAAAAATGGCCTATTCTTTATACAACAAAGAAAAAGGCCTGATATTTTCGTATCAAACCTGTGTGTCTTATTTGGCGGGCTTTGGTGTTTTTGATACAAAGTGAAACCCTCTGCCGCTTTCGTTTAAAACCCCCACATTTCATCGAGGTTTTTAGCGATTGTCGTGTTGCGAGTGATAGCCGGGCTATGTTGTCCTACAAAACGCTTGTCTCCCCGGCCCTCCTTTCTCTATAATTCCGTAAACCATAAAGGTTTAACTGTACAAGAGGCTAGATAAATGAAGAAAAACATAATCATCGCGTCGCTCGCCGTGCTCGCAAGCGCGGCGGTGCTCACCACCTTCGCCCTAGGCGGGGCGGGCAAGCTCGGGGGCGTCCAGGTCCACGCGGACCCCGTCGAGTACAGCGTCACCTTCGACGAAAGCAACACCTCATCTGAGGTGGTGGATGCATATGGAGAAAAATTCATCGTCTTCACCACGACAACCGATAATGGCAACAAGGTCGGCGTGGTGGGGTGCTACAACGACGAGGCGTCCTTCACCTTCAAAGGCGCTCCCTTCGCGGAACTCTCGCTCTGGAACATCGAAGACGTATTGGAGGGGCGCGCCTATGAGTTCTCCACCATCACCGGCTTCGCGATTTCTTACTCGAGCGAAGAACCCGAAGAACCCGTGGCCGTGAACTTTGAAAGCATGGATGAGCGGATCTATAGCGTCAAAAGCGGGGAAGAATACAAAGTTCCATCAATTACCCCTTTCGAAGGTCCGTCGTTCATGATAATGGAGGGCATCGTTACCATCACCTCCCTCACGATCATGTATTCCTGCTAGGGGTCACAATCATCCGCGAATTCAGGCCGATGCCCATGTGCGCTTCGGCCTTTTTTCGTCCTCATAAAATAAGAAATGCCGACGTATCTGTCGGCGCTTCGGTAGCCCAAGAGGTTTTTTGCAGTTCGCCCCAGGCCACCTATAATATGCCCTCAAACATTCCGAAAAACAATATCGCCTCCTTTGGCGCTCAATTCCAAGGCGATCCCCGCCCCAATACCCATTTAACAAACACCAAAAAGTGAAACCACCCCTCAAAAGAGTGAAACCGTTTGAGTTTTTGAATGAACCAGTGGATACCTGCGGGTGTTAATGCAGGCTTACACTCCATCCTTCACCATCGACGGCATATTGGAATTCCGATAAGTTATCCGAATTCATAACGCGCAGCAGATCCTCGAAATCATCAACGGCCTGAAGTCCGTTTAGGCGCTCATACTCCACCCATTCCACGTTCCCCTCATCCGAGGATTGCACTTGCCCTTCGAATTCCGTCGCTTTGAAAAGAAACACCACATATCGGCCGTTTGGGATGGGGAACTGTTTCACGCCGACCAAACGAGGATTCTTTATACGCAAGCCCGTTTCTTCTTTGGCTTCCCTAACGGCAGCCTCGACGAACGACTCCCCCGCTTCGACGTGGCCTCCTGGCAAAGCGTAACCTTTCCAGTCGTCTTTTACCCGGTTTTGCAAAAGGATCCGATTCCCATCCTCGATAAGAATCAGCACGGTCAGCTCCACACGCTCGGTCCTAAGAGCCTCTATCCCAAGGATATCGTTGGCATCCACCCCAAGCGTCGTCGCCAAAAGAGAGATTTTGTCTAGCGCCATCTCGTTGTCACCAGACTCGATGTGGGCGATCATCGATTTATCCGCATAGCCCAAAGCCGTTGCAAGTTCCTGCTGGGTTAGGCCTCTGCTCTTGCGAAGGGCTTTGATTTTATCGCCAAAGGCCTTGCTCACGATTTCTCCCCTTTCTTTTCTAGAAGGAAAAGCTCTTCGAAATTGGGCAAGGCTGCTCTTTCGTTTTCCGTAGGTGAAATCCAAAGCCGTTCCTTAAAGGCTTCGTATTCCTTCCTCGCGTGCTCTAAGGCCTCTTGATGGGAAACTAGACCCGGGCCATTCAAGATATCTTTTCTCGTCATCTTGAGGAAGTAGTCGAGTTCCTTTACCCAATCGTCCATGGTCATGGGATGCTGTTCCAAAGCCTGGAGTTCGGCGAAATCGAGATAAAGCGTGACGATGCGGTTAAGGACATCAAGCTCTTCTTTGCTGAGGTAGTTCTTCGCGATGACCGCGTCTTCGAGCAACGGATAGTCGCCGTTAAAAGTGGTTAAGCCCATGAAGTCCTTGCCCGCATCGGCCCGTTCTTTGATGATTTCCGCGGCCGTATGGCCATGAGCAGCCCAATGCATCTTGTTTTGGACGGTCTTGAAGAACCGGATGGAGGTCTCGGACTTCGGATCGTAGTCCACGCTGGTGGAGAAGATATCGAGGACCTGACGCCAGAAGACCTTTTCGCTGCTGCGGATGTCGCGGATTCTAGCGAGCAATTCCTTGAAATAGCGTCCCCCGCCCGCTTCTTTTAGCATCTCGTCGTTTAGCGCAAAGCCTTTGGTAACATATTCCTTCAACGTTGAGGTCGCCCATTTGCGGAAGTTGGTCCCGATATTGCTTCGGACGCGATAACCAATCGCGAGAATCATGTCGAGATTGTAATAAGCAATGTTTCTTCCAACTTCGCGCTCGCCTTCCTTTTGAACAGTTCGGAATTTCCGAACAGTTGCCTCAATGGTCAACTCCCCTTCTTCCAAGATGTGCTTTATATGCTCAGAAATGTTCGATTTGCTCGAATTGTAAAGAGATGCGATTTGCTCTTGGGTCAGCCAAAGGTTTCCGTCGATCAGCTTGACTTCGACCTTTGTTCCGTTCGATTCGGTGTTATAAATGACGATAATACCTTTGTCTGACATGGATATACCTCCTTTGAGTGGTATTATTTTAACCTTTTGGTGAGCATTTCTCAACAAGTCGGCAAGAAAATCCACGATGGAGAGATGACGGTGAAAGATGTCGCGATCTCACCTGCGTAAACATGCAACGTCTTATCCATAGCCCCCTCATTAAATAAAGAAAGCGGGACTTTTTCCCGCACTTCGATGGACCCCAGGGTTTTCCCTTCGCCCATTTGTATTGTATATAAACCTTGCCAAGAAACAATACCCTCGGCAAGGCTATGTAGTTATGACGAAAAGGGTGAAGCCTACCTCGACATTGACTATCCTTGTCATGGTAACCCATCAACACATCCGGAAGTGCCTCATATGCACCGCTGGTATAAAGACGAAAACGGCGATCTAAAACGAAACAAGAAATGGGAGAGTTTCAAATGAAAAGAGAATGCATAGAAGAATTGATCAAAGCCGGCAGAGAAATAGAATTCCAATATCGTGGCGAAAGATACTCGATTACCTATTACAACGACGACCGCGAGAAAAGCATCTCGGTTTGCAAGTTTTATGGGAAACCCATCGATGTGCGGAACGCCGAGGAAGTCCTCAAATTAACTATCGGACGATTCACACTGGAGCAAATATTCTCCGCCCTTCCCGACAGCGCTTTTGACATCTATTAACCGCCCAGCGTGTGCGAATGGGCCCACCCCGTGTGCGAGTGCGGACAAAACGTGTGCGAATGACCTCTCTGCGTGTGTCAGTGCGGATTTAGCGTGTGCAAATTGAAACACCCTCTCGTGCCTTTTCCGCCGCTTTCGGCTTTCAAAAAGCAAAATGCATCCCAGGCAGGAGGCCAAGAAAACGAAAAACAGCCGATCGTCGCCGCTTTTCAAAGAAAAACGTCCCTGACGATTGCATCAAGAAGGTATTAGTCACATGTGGTTGTGCATCAATATTGATACATTTAGCCCTTTCTGCAAGGGGTTGCACTACAACATTGATACATTTCAAAGGGGATGTTTTCGATACAAAGCCCGAACCACTCTGAAGCCAGTTATCCACATTTTGAAACCAGTCCCCAAAAAGTGAAACTGGTCCAAGTAGGCATTGAAACCGGCGAATATCATTGATCGTTTCTTTAGGCGACAAGCCGAGTTTTAATGAACTATTGTTGAGGGGAGCTAAATGTGCTTCAACTCAAATTGTCGCAGAAAGCTTTTCACCAATTGGGTCTTCGAGCCGAAAAAGCCAATCTCCCACTTCGTCAGCTTTCCTTTTACGGCCTTCCATCTCAAGGTCTCCAAAGTCACGCAAAGATCCGCGGTCTGGAACAACGCGTAATCAGAGGGAATGACCTTCTTTAGCTCAAAAGGCATCGACAGGTCTATGGAAAATGTCGTGAGCAGGATGTTCCTTAGAATCATTTGGCCGGAGTCATAGTAAACGTGCACGTCGTCAAACGACGAAAAGAAATCCCGATGCGAAGTCAGGAAGGAGTGAATCTCAACGGATAGTCTCCCCACCAAAGATTCCTGATCGGGGCAGTCTTTCCTTTCTACGACCACGGAGCCAAACCTGATATCGGCGTTTAAGGAGAATAAATAGAGGGCACGGAAGAGTTTATACCGGACCTCCGAGAGCTCTTCCGCATATTCGGCCTCACGTCGGATAAGCGGATAACTATGCACCGCATGTCCTGGGTAACCGCATTTGGCGACGAGTTCGGAAAGATAGTCGATCTTAGTTTTGAGATCCACGGATTGGTCATGGAACACGAAAGCGACGACGTATAGGGGAGAATGGGGATCGGCCGGCCCAAAATCCCCGCCTTCGTCGACGAAGATGCTCAATGTTCTCTTCTCTTTCGGTGCCACAGGAATGAAAAGCAGGGATGTTTCCCTGCGCCTCGGTGGACCATGATCTTGCGATCAGCCCACTGAAATTATAAGCAAACACCATCGAAAAGCAAGCGGCCCCGAACCATTTCCGTTCAAATGCAGGGCAAACGCATGAGTCAAACCGTTTGCCGTGCGCGAACGATGATTAACCGTGCCTGAGTGCCTTTTTTAGTGTGCAAGTGGCAATCCCCTACTCTCGGGAGGCAATCGTTTCTCCTTCGCAAGCGAAAAAGCTTCCCCGCCAAGGGCCCAAAATATAAGAAAAGTCTGCGCCACCAGCGGTTTCCAAAGAAAAAACGTTCCTGACGGTTGCATCAAGAACGTATTAGTCATTTGGCGGAGGCGAAGAGATTCGAACTCTTGCTGGGTTTGACCCCACTGCCGGTTTTCAAGACCAGTCCCTTCAGCCGCTTGGGTACGCCTCCGCTTGGTGGTCCATCGGTGACTTGAACACCGAACCTGGCGATTATAAGTCGCCCGCTCTGACCAGTTGGGCTAATGGACCGCGGCAAGCAAGATTATACGATAGACGAAACGGGGGGCAAGTTTATTTCCATTTCTTCGTAAGCGCGTCCTTCGCCTCGATTTTAATGATGGCTTTTCGGATGAAATGATGGACGACGAAGAATAGGGGCGAGCCGAGTAGCAAGAAGGAGACGAAGGTGATCCAGCATGAGGGGTCTTCGACGAGGTTTCGCATCACCTGGCTATTCCAGGGCTGGAAGGCCTCATGCCATACCTTGTTGGAGGCGAAGTCCTGGATGGATAAGGGCCGGCCGCCAACATAGGCCTGAGGGATCGCCAAAGCGAGGAAGACCGCCACGACGAAGCAAAGGATCATCGAAACGGTGCGGTATTTGTTTAAGGGCAGGCAGAAGACGATCAAGACGATGAAGCCCGCTAACCATTCCAATATCGAGATCATCGAGGAGACGTTGACCTCCTTCATCCACCCGTTGATCGAAAGGATCGGGGGGATGATTGAGGCCAATAACATGAATAATCCGCTGGCTAAGGCGCGGAGATAGACGTTGGTCTTGAAGCGCCCCTCGATCGGTTTTTTGCTCGGCTCCAAAGAGAGCAGGAAGCCCCCGACGGCGATGATCGAGGTCTGCATGAGGTAGATGTCCTCGATCGTGTAATAGGTCTGCCCCTGCTGGAAGGGGATCAGCCAAATCGCTAGCGAAGCGATGCAGATCGTCTTGGTGAGGAACAAGGCGGCGGTGCGCATGATGTTATTGACGACCTTCCTCCCCTGCCCGACGACCTCTTTGAGGTGGGAGAAATCGTTATCCAGTAGCACGACGTCGGCGCAGCTTTTCGCCGCGTCGGTCGCTTTTTGGAAGGTGATCGAGGCGTTGGCTTTCCTTAAGGCGAGGATGTCATTGACCCCGTCGCCGGTCATCGCGACCTTATGACCGTTTTTCTGCATCGCCTCGACGAGCCATTCCTTCTGCTCGGGGGAGACGCGGGCGTAAATCGCGAAGTCCTCGGCGATCGATTTGACCTCTTCTTCCCCCATCCCTTCTAGGGAGATGGCTTTCTCCGCATTGGGCACCCCGCATTCCTTCGCGATCGCGGAGACCGTCTTGGGGCTATCGCCGGAGATGATCTTCACCGAAAGGGAGTTCTCGACGAAATAGGCGATGGTCTCCTTCGCGGAGAGGCGGAGGCCGTCTTTAATGAAATATAACGCCAGGGGGTCACTATTTTCGCTTAAGGCGAGGACGCGGTAGCCTTCTTCGGCTTTCTCCTGCGCTTTCTGATAGAGGTCGCTTTCCTTATCTAGCAACGCCTCGGGGGCGCCTAAGAGAATCTCTTTCCCGTCTTCGAACTTGACGGCGCTATATTTCCTCGCCGAGGAGAAGGGGGTGAGCGAAAGGGCGTGGAGCGAATGCTTCTCCCCATATTTGAGGAAGAGGGCGTGGCTTGTTTGATTACGTTCGGGGAAGGCGCCTAAAAGCAAACGGATCGCCTCGGTGGCCTTTTCTTCGGAGGCGATGAAATAGGCGTCTTCGACCTGCATGCTCCCGTCGGTTAGGGTGCCCGTCTTGTCGAGGCAGATCACGTCGACGCGGGAGAGGTTCTCCAAGGAATAAAGCTCTTGAATCAAGGTCTTTTGCCTCGCCAAGGAGATGACGGAGGCCGCGAGGGCGATCGAGGTCATCAACACGAGGCCGGTGGGGATGACGCCGATGGCGAAGGCGCTGGTGGTGACGATGATAAGCGACCACGCTTCCATCGAATCCAGCCCGCCTAGAGGCTGCCCGGGGTGGATGCGGCTAGCGAAGATCGAGGGATGCATGCCATCGACGCTGATCTTGGCCATAAGCGTGCCCAAGACGATGAGGATGATGACGCCCAAAAGAATCGAGTTGAAATTGAGGATCTGATAGATGTTGCGCATCAATTCGCTGCGGCTTTTCTGGATCTTTTTGACTTTCTTGGAGAGCTTGTTGATCTCGGTGTTCACGCCGACTTGGCGGACGATCCCCTTGACCGAACCCGAAAGGATCGAGGAGCCGGAATAGAGGGTGAAGTTGCCGCTTTTGACGGATTTGGACACCGCTTCGGATTCGCCGGTGAGGAAGGATTCGTCGACCTCGCATAGCCCTTCTTTGATCTCGATGTCCGCGGGGGTGACTTCCCCAGCGGAGAGCAAGACGACGTCCCCCAGCACGAGCATGTCGGAGGGGATCGTCTCCTCCTTCCCGTCGCGGATGACGCGGGTTTTGCTTTCGACGGAGAGGCGGAGCTTATCGAGGACGTGCTTCGAACGGACTTCCTGCACGATGCCGATGATGATCGAGAATAATAAGGGCCCTAAAAACCCATATTTCGAGATGCCGAAATAGACGCGGGCGATCTCCGCGCCTTCCTCCCCTTGGGCGATGAGCACGCGGGAGAAGACGAAGAAAAGCAATCCGATCGAGAACAAAACGACGGAGAAGATGCTGACGGTATTGTCGAGGATGATCTTGCCGTAGGACTTATCGACCTTGACGGTGGCCTTGTTCCCATAGCCATCCTTTTGGCGGGAAAGCGCCTCTTCGCGGGAAAGGCCTTCCGTGAGGGAGGGATCTTCGAACGCGGGTTGGGAAACCTTCTCTTTTTCCATTGGACCGAATGATTATAAAGGCAAACTGCCTTTCGGGGTAGCAAGCATTGCAGATTGTGAGGGAGAATCCTATGAAGCGTTTTTATTTTGGATTTTTTATTACACGCTTTTAACACGTTTTTTGCACACTTTCGCAACATTCTTTGCTTATTTGTATTATTGGAATCTATGATTCCATCTTAATTCTCTTCAAAGAAAAAACTATGTTGGAAGTTTCCTGTTTTTTGCATTATTGGATGTTGGAAGTTTCCTATTTTCGGTCATGTTGTCTGTTGGAAGTTTCCTTAAAATCTCATGTAATCTTGTTAGAAAAGGTGAATTTATGCGACTGAAACGGAAAAATGAAATAAAAATAGCCGAGTGGCTAAAAACGGATTCCGCTTCGTCTTATCCGGATCGTTGCTTCGGCCGCTTATTACAATGGGAACGTCAGCCAAGAAGACGGAACGTGTTTTTTGCCCATTTATGCCATCGAATTCCTCAGGAAATAACGCTCACGAATATAAAACGACGAAATACCCAGCCATCTCTTCCGGGCTTGCCTCGCAGCCCCTAAGCACCCAATGACGGAGCAAGGAAGCGAAGGATTCGGTGAGCTGGTGGGTCTGCATGCCGAGGGGCACCCCTTCTTTATAGAAGGCCCTGCTGCGGATGGCCGCCTCGAGGAAGGGGGAGGAATGCCGTTTCAGAATATTGGAGAACGGCTCGGAGGCCGAGGAACGGAAGATCGCGGACAGTAGGTCTTTTTCCTCATAAAAGTGATAGAAAATGTGGGCGATGAGGCGCTTGTAGTCATAGTTGGACGAAGTGGAGAAATCATGCCCCGCTTCTTTCGCCTTGGTCGGGGAGAAGACGTGATCGAAGATATCCTCCGCGACGCTTTTTAGGACGTCGTCCTTCCCTTTGAAATGGGCGTAGAAGGCGCTGCGGGAGACGCCGGAGCGCTTCAATAGTTCCGAAACGCTGATCTTCTCATAAGGCTCTTCGGTTAAGCTGTCGCGCAAGGCTTGGTATAGCGCTTGGCGGGTCTTTTCTTGTCGTTTATCCATTCCAATCCCTCCTTTTTGCCGAACAAGGATCCTTTATTTCCTAATTAAGAAACACTTTATCATTTTTTGTCTTTTATTTATAGAACACTTTCGGGTGTTTTCTCTCTATCTTTGATAGACTCCCCTTGTCGATATGGAAGAAGTAGCCTTCTCGCGGGGCGAGAGAAGAAATCGCAGAATCTGGATCACCTTCTTGATCCTTGTCGTTTCTTTATTGGTCCTTTTCTTCCTTTCTTTATATCTAGGGACGACGAATGTGCCCTTCGAAAAAGTGCTGCCCGCCTTATTCGGCCAGGGAAAAAGCGTCCACGTCCGGCTCATCCAGAAAGCGAGGCTACCCCGCGCTTTGGGGGCGGTCCTCGTCGGCGGGGGCTTGGGCCTAAGCGGCCTTTTGATGCAGACCTGTCTTCATAACGAAATCGCCTCCCCGGGGACCTTAGGCGTCAGCCAAGCCGCGGTTTTGGGGGCGAACATCGCCATTTTGATCCTCGAGCCAAGCGGCTCGCAGTTCGTCGCGGTCGCCGCCTCGCCCTTCCCCGTGAGCGCTTTGGCCTTCGCTTTCGCCGCG
>Ga0247611_10010428_pt1 | contig 10924 bp, 7 predicted proteins | sample 177DNAGHGhighgp2_FD_192422 | JGI IMG/M metagenome (GOLD analysis project Ga0247611, IMG submission 192422) | Sheep rumen microbial communities from Palmerston North, Manawatu-Wanganui, New Zealand - 1770 DNA GHGhigh gp2 | ecosystem: Host-associated > Mammals > Digestive system > Stomach > Rumen ... | reverse complement strand
AGGAGATTGTCGCACATCCGCTCGATTTCACCATCCCCGAGGAAGAGAAAAAACAGAAATAAGCGTGAGGTTCCAGGTACAACATAGCGACAATGCGAGTGACGCCCGTGCAGGACTGATTACCACCGATCACGGTGAGATTCAGACTCCTATCTTCATGCCCGTCGGTACGATAGGAAGTGTGAAGGCAGTGCATTTCGCCGAACTTCGCGAACAGATAAAGGCACAGATCATTCTGGGCAACACCTACCATCTGTATCTCCGTCCGGGACTGGATATCCTCCGCAAGGCAGGCGGACTGCACAAGTTTAATACGTGGGATCGTCCGATCCTGACCGACTCTGGTGGTTTTCAGGTGTTCTCACTCACCGGTATCCGCAAACTCACCGAGGAGGGTTGTGAGTTCCGTAGTCATATCGACGGCTCGAAACATATCTTCACGCCCGAGAATGTGATGGACACTGAACGCGTGATTGGTGCCGACATCATGATGGCGTTCGACGAGTGCCCACCGGGACAGAGCGACTATCAGTATGCATCTAAAAGTCTGAGACTTACGCAGAGATGGCTGGAGCGTTGCGTGAAGCGTTTCAACGAGACAGAACCACTCTATGGTTATAATCAGACCCTCTTCCCCATCGTGCAGGGTTGTACCTATAAGGATCTGCGTCAGGATGCAGCCAAGCATGTATGCGACATCCTGGGACAGTTGAACGATGGCGGTGGTGCCTCTATCGGCGGACTGGCTGTCGGTGAACCAACAGAGGTGATGTACGACATGATAGAAGTGGTGAACGAGATCCTGCCCCAGGACCGTCCGCGCTATCTGATGGGTGTCGGCACACCGCAGAACATCCTCGAGGCCATCGAGCGCGGCGTGGATATGTTCGACTGTGTGATGCCCACCCGTAACGGCCGCAATGCGATGCTCTTCACCTATGAGGGTACGATGAACATGCGCAACAAGAAATGGGAGGACGATTTCTCGCCCATCGATCCCGACGGCTGCGACATCGACCGCATCCATTCGAAGGCCTACCTGCATCATCTGTTCAAGGCACAGGAACTGTTGGCCATGCAGATTGCAAGCATCCACAACCTCGCCTTCTATCTGCGTCTGGTGACCGATGCGCGCCAGCATATCATCGACGGCGATTTCGTAACGTGGAAGCGCTCAGTCATCAATCAATTAGGACAAAGGCGATGAATCATAGAGAAAGAGACTTCAGTAAGATCAGGCTTCACAGGAAGCGTTACCGTCGGCTAAGGGCGGCAGAACGTTTCGGGCATAAACTCCGCCACTGGTTCAGATGGTTACGCTATCTGAAATATCTCAACCCTTTCCGCTATCTGAAAAGGCTCGACCGCTATATCATCAACAAGTTTATCGGTACTTACATCTACTCGATTGTGCTGATTATCAGTATCGCAATCGTGTTTGACGTGAATGAGAACCTGGCGAAATTCTCAACCTACGGTGCACCGATGAAGGCTATCGTGTTCGACTACTACGCCAACTTCGTGCCCTATTTCTCGAACCTGTTCTCGCCGTTGTTCGTGTTTATTGCCGTCATCTTCTTCACCTCGAAGCTGGCAGGCAATTCCGAGATCATCGCCATGTTGGCAGCAGGTGTGAGTTTCAAACGGCTGCTGCGACCCTACATGATCTCTGCGGCACTGATCGCTGTGGTCAACTTCACACTTGGTTCCTACGTCATCCCCAAAGGTACCGTCGTGCGTCAGGACTTCGAGGCCAAATACAAAAACAAGAAGCGAACGCTCTCTGCCACCAATGTGCAGTTGATGGTAGGTCCGGGCATTATCGCCTATATGCAACAGTACGACGACCGCTCGAAAACGGCCTTCGGTTTCTCGCTCGACAAGTTTGAGAACAAGAAGCTGGTGAGTCACATGACGGCCTCGACGCTGCGTTATGACTCCATCAGCGAAACCCGTTATCACTGGAAGGCGCAGAACTGGAAGATCCGTACGCTCAAAGGCCTGAAGGAGGTTATCACATCGGGGGCAACGCTCGATACCCTCATCATGATGGAACCGATAGACCTGGTATTCTCGGATGGTCAGCAGGAGACACTCACCTCACCGGAATTGCGGCAATACATCTCGAAGCAGATCGACAGAGGTTCGGGCAATGTGGTGCAATATGAAGTGGAATTCCACAAGCGCATCGCTACCTCGTTTGCCTCGTTCATCCTGACCATCATCGGTGTAAGTCTCTCCAGCCGTAAGCGTAAGGGCGGCATGGGCCTCTATCTGGGAATCGGACTGGCCCTCTCGTTCTCCTACATCCTGTTGCAGACCATCAGTGCCACCTTCGCCATCAATGCGGACACCCCACCGATGCTGGCTGCGTGGATACCTAATTTATTATATGTGTTAATCGCATACTTCTGTTATCGTCAAGCCCCGAACTAATGAAATTCGAAGAGACCTATTTAAATGATAATATCCTCGATGCGCTCTATGACATGCACTTCGACGAGATGACCCCGATACAGGAACGTTGTATCCCCGAAATCCTTGACGGCTACGACCTGCTGGGTGTGGCTCAGACGGGTACGGGAAAGACGGCGGCCTATCTGTTGCCCATCCTGTCGATGCTCGACGATGGCGATTATCCCAAGGATGCCATCAACAGCATCATCATGTCGCCCACCCGCGAGTTGGCACAGCAGATCGATCAGGCCATGCAGGGCTTCGGCTATTATCTCGACGGGGTATCGTCGGTAGCTGTCTATGGTGGTAATGATGGCGGACGCTATGAACAAGAGCTGCGCGGTATGCGTCTGGGCGCCGATATGCTCATCGCCACACCGGGTCGTTTGCTCAGTCACCTGAAAGTGGGCAACCTCGATCTCTCACGCTGTAGTTTCTTCGTACTCGACGAGGCCGACCGCATGCTCGACATGGGCTTTATCGACGACATCATGAAGATTGTGCAGCAGTTGCCCAAGAATTGTCAGCGCATCATGTTCTCGGCCACTATGCCGCCGAAGATTCGCGAACTGGCTGTGACTATGCTGCATAATCCCGTAGAGGTGAAGATTGCCGTATCGAAGCCTGCTGAGAAGATCCGTCAGTCGGCCTATGTCTGCTATGAGCCGCAGAAGCTGAAGATCATCAACCATATCTTCAAGGCTGGCGACTTGCAGCGCGTTATCATCTTCTCGGGCAAGAAAGACAAGGTGAAGGACATCGCTCGAAGCCTGAAACAGATGCACATCAACTGCGGACAGATGCACAGCGACCTCTCGCAACAGGAGCGCGACGAGGTGATGTACCGCTTCAAGGCCGGAATGGTGGATGTGCTCGTAGCGACCGACATCGTGTCGCGAGGCATCGACATCGACGATATCCGTACGGTGATCAACTACGACGTGCCTCACGATGCTGAAGACTATGTACACCGCATTGGCCGTACTGCGCGTGCCGACCGTGATGGCGAGGCTATCACCTTCATCAACGAAACCGATATCTACCGTTTCCAGCAGATCGAGCATTTTCTCGGTAAGGAAGTGGTGAAGAATCCCCTGCCCGAAGGCATCGGCGACGGTCCGGAATATACCAAGCGCGAGAAGAAACGCAGCAACACCCGTCGTCACGGTCGCTGGAACAGTCGCGGCAACGGCAGTAAAGATCAACGCAAGCATCGCCAAAAGGCGAAGCCTGCGAAGGATGGTTCCAAAAAGCAATGATTATTTCTTAGCCTTAGCCTCTTTAGCGGCCATAGCGGCTTTAGCTGCCTTATCGCGTTTCTCGACTAACTTCTTGAAAGACTTCTGCTCCTCTTTGGTAGCCAGGCCTTTCTTGATGCGAAACTCCAGACGTGCCAGTTGCATCTGTTCGAGGAATCGTTCGCTGCTGTGCATGCGCGAATAGGCGGCAGCGGCTGCCAGGCGACCGGCATCCACATCGCTCTGCCAATGGGCACCCACAATCACACGACTCTCACCGTACATGTATCCGCGCTTCAGAAGGGTGTCGGCACGCTCCGGATTGATTTCTGCGAGCAGCAAGGCTGAGTTCCAACCCAGGATGGTATGACCAGAGGGATAGGAGAAATTCCTGCGCAGATCCGGCTCAAACTGTGGGGTGGCGGTGTGTTCGTGGAATCGCATGAACGGGCGAATCCGTTTATAATAGAACTTCGGGAAGTTACTGATATTCTCGCCTGTAACCTTGGCATCGTTGAGCAACTTCCAGATCTCGGGCGTCTCTTCCTCGGAAATCTTCAAACCGAAGGGTACACTGTATTCATCGGCAATGCATTCGAGGCTATAGACGGCATCGCGGATGGCAATAGCAGTACGCTCCTTATCTTTCTGGCGCACCTCCTTACCCCACATGTACTGCATGATATCGTAGGCAAAGGCTGCTCCGACGGTATCTGGAGGAGCCGGACACCATTTGAGCATGTTGGGTAACTCTCTGAATGAGAAATAAGGTTCGGCTTTTCTCTGCGCTAAAGCAGATACGGTTGCAGTCATCAATACTGCCATCATAATTAGTTTCTTCATAAGTTGTAATATATTAGTTGTTGATTAATTCCCACGTCTTAACGGGCATTTCTGCGTCGGGCAAAAAAGAACCAGGAGTGTCTGAAGGTCTGCCTCATTGCCGGATTCCTGTGCCGACAAAGGGGTTATTCCGATTGTAATCAGTATACTAAAAATCAAAAGTGTCCGTTTCATGCTACAAAGGTAAGAACCTTTTGCGAAGAATCCAAGATTTTTTGAGTTTTTTTATAAAAATTTGTATAAAGTGAATGAGGTGCCTCACGGCAATCTCTCAAAGGGCAACAACCAGATTCAAGGCGCCTCGTTTGCAGATCAGATCAAGGGTGATCCCAACTTCGCCCAACAGTCAGCCAAACTATTCGGCAGCAAGCCCAAGCTCTATTGGATGGGTATGGGTAAGACCGACTTCCTCTATCAGAGCACAGTCGATCTGCGCAATTATTGGGATTCGCAGGGTTATAAATATGAATATGTAGAAACCGAAGGCGGTCATATCTGGCGCAACTGGCGTATCTACCTGACGATGTTCGCTCAGAAGATCTTCAAGTAGGATAAACAGCAGTAATACATCAATCCCCTCGCAAATCAGCGGGGGGATTTTTATATTTTGGCACACTCGTCCGAAAAATATCACGAATTATTTGGTTATTTCCCCGATTTGCACTATCTTTGCACCCGCCAATGGAGTAATCCCCGCTTGTTGAGGGGTACCGTTAGGCAAGATAAATTGCATAGAAATATGAAAGTAATGAAATTCGGCGGAACGTCCGTAGGTTCCGTAAAAAGCATTCTTAGCTTGAAAAAAATTGTGGAGACAGAGGCTCGGACGCAACCTGTCGTAGTAGTAGTAAGTGCACTTGACGGCATCACCGACAAACTGATCGCCACATCGAAGTTGGCCCAGCAAGGAGATGATCACTATCGTGAGGAATTCGACACGATGGTGACGCGCCACCACCAGATGATCGAGGCCATCATCCAGGACGACAAAAAGCGCATTGACTTATTCAATAATGTAGATCAGCTCTTCGACCAGTTGAAGAGTATCTTCTATGGTGTGTACCTGATTCACGACCTGTCGAAGAAGACAGAAGACACCATCGTGTCTTACGGTGAACGTCTGAGTTCGCACATCGTGGCAGCAATGATCAAGAACGGTGTCCGTATGAACAGCCGCGACTTCATCCGCACGGAGAAGAAACTGGGCAGACATGTGGTTGACGCCGATCTGACGACAGAGTTGGTAAAGAAAGCCTTCAAGGACATCAGCGACAAGAACGTGTATGTGGTGCCTGGCTTTATCGCCAGAGACCGTGACACCCACGAGACCACAAACCTGGGTCGTGGCGGTAGTGACTATACGGCCGCTATCATCGCCGCTGTGCTGAATGCAGAAGTGTTGGAGATCTGGACCGATGTGGACGGTTTCATGACGGCTGATCCGAAGGTAATTAAGAGTGCCTACACGATCAACGAACTCTCTTATGTAGAGGCAATGGAGCTTTGCAATTTCGGTGCAAAGGTAATCTACCCGCCGACCATCTATCCTGTCTGCGTAAAGAATATTCCTATTAAGGTCAAGAATACTTTCAATCCCGAGCATCCGGGTACCCTTATCAAGGAGAAGATCGACGATGACCTGAAGCCCATCAAGGGTATCTCCAGCATCAAGGGTACTTCGCTGATTACGGTAACTGGACTCTCGATGGTGGGTGTGATCGGCGTGAACCGCCGTATTTTCACTACGCTCGCCAATAAGGGTATCTCTGTGTTTATGGTGTCGCAGGCTTCTTCTGAGAACTCCACTTCTATCGGTGTGCGTGACGAGGATGCCGAAGCCGCAGCAGAAGTTCTGAATGCAGAGTTTGCCAAGGAGATCGAGACGGGTGCTATGTTTCCCATGCAGGTGGAGAGTGGTCTGGCCACCATCGCCATCGTGGGTGAGAACATGAAGCAGACACCGGGTATTGCCGGTAAGTTGTTTGGAACACTGGGCCGCTCAGGTATTTCTGTAATTGCCTGTGCCCAGGGTGCCTCAGAAACAAACATCTCGTTTGTGGTCGACGGCCGTTTCCTGCGCAAATCGCTCAATGTGCTCCACGACTCGTTCTTCCTCTCAGAATACAAGGTGCTCAACCTGTTTATCTGCGGTATCGGTACCGTGGGTGGCATGCTCCTGGAGCAGATCCGCACGCAGCAGCAGTACCTGATGCAGACCAAGCGTCTGAAGTTGAATGTGGTGGGTATCTCGGATGTGGACAACTTCGTGCTCGATCGTGATGGCATCGACCTCGACAATTATGAGAAGATTCTGCGTGCGGGATATGCGGCTAATACAGACCACATGCGTGACGAGATTGTGAAGATGAATATCTTCAACTCTGTCTTCGTCGACTGTACCGCCAGCCGTCAGATTGCCGTTCTTTATCAGACATTCCTAGAGCATAATATCTCCGTAGTGGCTGCCAATAAGATTGCAGCCTCGAGCGATTATGACAGTTATATCAAACTCCGCCAGACTGCCCGTGACCGCGGTGTATGGTTCCGTTATGAAACCAACGTAGGAGCAGGTCTGCCGATTATCGGTACTATAAACGACCTGTGTAACTCGGGTGATAAGATCCTGAAGATTGAGGCTATTCTTTCCGGTACGCTGAACTTCATCTTCAACGAGATTGCTGCCGACGTGCCTTTCTCTGAGACTGTGAAGCGCGCTAAGGAACAGCGTTACTCAGAGCCAGACCCACGAATCGACCTCAGTGGTACGGATGTTATCCGCAAATTGGTGATCCTCACCCGTGAGGCTGGCTATAAGGTAGAACAGTCAGATGTGGAGAAGCATCTCTTTGTGCCCGACAGTTATTTCGAGGGTTCGATTGACGACTTCTGGAAACGTCTGCCTGAGCTTGATGCAGATTTCGAAGCCCGTCGTAAGGTGCTCGAGGCTGAGAACAAACGTTGGCGCTTCGTTGCTACGATGGAAGCCGATGAGAAGAATCCGTCATCCTTCAAAACCAGCGTTGCTTTGAAGGAAGTGCCATACGGACATCCGTTCTATGGTCTTGAAGGCTCTAACAATATCGTATTGCTTACCACCGAGCGCTATAAGGAGTATCCTATGTTGATTCAGGGTTATGGTGCCGGTGCTGCTGTGACCGCTGCTGGTGTGTTTGCCAATATCATGTCAATCGCAAACATTTAACATATGAAGCATATCATCATATTAGGTGATGGCATGGCCGATCTTCCCGTCAAACGACTTGAAGGAAAGACCTTACTGCAATGCGCCAACAAACCCATGATGGACCGTTTGGCCCGTGAAGGTCGTTGTGGTCGCCTTATCACTGTTCCAGAGGGTTTTCCACCGGGTTCAGAAGTAGCAAACACAGCCATTCTTGGCTACGATTTGAACCGTGTCTATGAAGGTCGCGGCCCTTTGGAGGCAGCTTCGATAGGTTATGAGATGGCCGACGACGATCTGGCTCTGCGCTGTAACATCATCACTATTGACAAACCACGCTTAGGTGATGGGAACTCGGGCATGGATGGTGTGATTATCACCCATAACGGTGGAAACCTTGAGACCGAGGATGGCGACGTGCTGATTAAATATCTGAACGAACACCTTGCAGCGCCCATCAACGAGCGTTACGGTTTCGAGCGTGTCAAATTCATTACCGGCATTCAGTACCGACATCTGCTCATCATTAAAGGCGGCAACAAGCATATCGTTTGTGCCCCGCCCCACGACCATCCTAATCAGGAGTGGTATCCCCTGCTGGTGAAGCCCGAATCGCGAAATACTGTCCATCATGCCGGTTCTATCCGCCTCTCGCCAGAAGAGACAGCCGATCTGTTGAACGAACTCATCATAAAGTCGCAGAAACTGCTTACCGAGCATCCCTTTAATATTGAACGTGCCAAGCGCGGTGAGCGCCAGGCCAATAGTATCTGGCCTTGGAGCGGTGGTTACCGTCCATCTATGGAGACTCTCATGCAACGCTATCCGCAAGTGAAGTCCGGCTCTGTCATCTCTGCTGTCGACCTAATCCGCGGTATCGGCCACTACGCAGGTTTGAAGATTATCCGCGTGAAAGGTGCCACAGGCTTGGCCGACACCAACTACGAAGGTAAGGCTGAGGCTGCCATCAGAGCCCTCCAGCGGGACGATTTCGTGTTTGTTCATGTAGAGGCTAGCGACGAGGCAGGTCATGATGGCGATCTGGAATTGAAACTCAAGACGATCGAATATCTTGATCAGCGTCTGATCGCCCCTATCTATAATGAGGTAAGCAAGTGGAAAGAGCCCGTTTGTATCGCCGTGCTACCCGATCATCTCACACCCGTTGAGATGCGTATTCACGTGGGACAGGCCGTACCCTTCCTCATCTGGCATCGTGGCATCAAGCCCGACGATGTACAGCAGTACGACGAGGTTTCGTGCGTCGACGGTTCCTATGGTCTTCTCCGTCACGCCCAGTTCATGCAGACCCTTATGGCCATCAAATAATATCATCAAAGTTAAATGTCTATGAATTATTATAGCACTAATGGAAAAGCCCCCATCGCTGACCTCAAAAAGGCCGTAGTGAAAGGCCTGGCAGAAGATCGCGGTCTTTACATGCCAGAAGAAATCAAAATACTGCCGAAGGTGTTCTTCGACAACATTCAGGACATGTCTTTCCAACAGATTGCCTACAATGTGGCTAGCGCATTCTTTGGTGAAGACGTCGACCTTGATGCCCTTCAGGATATCGTATACGACACTCTCTCCTTCGATTGTCCTGTGGTCAAGGTCGAGGATAATATCTATAGTCTGGAACTCTTTCACGGTCCTACCCTCGCCTTCAAGGATGTCGGTGCTCGTTTCATGGCGCGACTGCTGAGATATTTCACTCAAAATACTCAGAGTCATCAGAACAATCTAATCAATGTCCTCGTGGCGACCTCTGGGGATACAGGCTCTGCCGTTGCCAACGGTTTCCTCGGTGTTGATGGCATTCATGTCTATGTACTCTATCCCAAAGGCAAGGTGTCGCCCATTCAGGAATGCCAGTTCACAACACTTGGCAAGAACATCACCGCTATCGAGGTGGATGGTGTCTTCGACGATTGTCAGGCATTGGTGAAATCAGCCTTCATGGATGAGGAATTGAGCAAGCACATGAAACTGACCTCTGCAAATTCCATCAATGTGGCCCGTTTTCTGCCACAGGCATTCTATTACTTCAATGCCTACGCCCGCATGAAGGCGCTCGGCAAAGCTGAGAATCTTGTAATGTGTGTACCATCGGGTAATTTCGGCAATATCTGTTCTGCTCTCTTCGGTCATGCGATGGGTCTGCCCATAAAGCGTTTCATCGCTGCAAATAATGCAAATGACATCGTTTACAAATACCTGCAGACAGGCCAATATGAACCAAAGGCCAGTGTACAGACACTCGCTAATGCGATGGATGTCGGCGATCCATCCAACTTCGCCCGTATCATCAATCTTTACAGCCAGAATAACAAACTGACCGATGTGGCTACGCATCATCATATCACTAACCTGATCAGCGGAGCAACCTATAGCGACGACCAGATTCGTGAGACCATGCGTCAGTGTTATGCTAAAACGGGTTATATTCTGGATCCTCATGGTGCTTGCGGTTATCAGGCCTTAGCTGATGGTTTAAAGTTTGGCGAGATCGGTGTATTCTGTGAGACAGCCCATCCGGCAAAGTTCAAGGAGAAAGTGGATGACATCTTAGGTATCGATGTAGATATTCCTGATCGTTTGGCAGCCTTCATGAAGGGTGAGAAGCAGAGTGTTCCTATGACAAAACATTTTGAAGACTTCAAACGCTATCTCATGCAATAATCAAATCCCCGCTGTCTAGCGGGGATTTTTAATATTCGTCAAGCATCTTCTGAAGGCGTTTGAGTCGTTCCTCCTTGGAGTTCTTCCGGAGACTGGCGAGCCACTTTTTGGGAATAAGCTTTTTCAGAATGGCCAGAACATTGATACCGCTATTAGGATTGGCAGCTGCCAATTGGGCATTAATCGCATCCATTTTTAACTTCTTCTTCAAATCGTCAGAGATTTCCTCTTGAGGACCATGACCGAATACAACCACTTCTTTGATATTCAACAGTTTGGAGATCATGAATACCGTATCGCGCACCTCCGCCAGATTGATAATACGACTTTCGTAGTTGACATGTGAAAACGACAACGACCGACAGCTGTCAGATACAAGAACATGACCAAGGGAATCTGTGACACTAGTGCCTTCACGGCTGACTACATTAGCGCCCGACACAGGAATAAGCGTCTCAACATCAACTACAACAAGGTGTCGCTGTGAGAAACTATCCACCGAAAACACTGCCATGAGAAGCAG
>Ga0247611_10010427_pt1 | contig 10924 bp, 4 predicted proteins | sample 177DNAGHGhighgp2_FD_192422 | JGI IMG/M metagenome (GOLD analysis project Ga0247611, IMG submission 192422) | Sheep rumen microbial communities from Palmerston North, Manawatu-Wanganui, New Zealand - 1770 DNA GHGhigh gp2 | ecosystem: Host-associated > Mammals > Digestive system > Stomach > Rumen ... | reverse complement strand
TGGCATCACGATAGTTGAAACCATGGTAAGGCCCTTCCTCCAGACAACCCACGAACTCAAGTCCCTTGCGGTAGGGGTCGAAGTCGCTCACGTGCTGAGCGTCCCCGTGTCCGTATCCCGTTGTGCTAAGTCCCTTTCCGTTGTCGTCGATGACCATGGAACCATAGACAATCTCATCACGTCCGTCTTCATCGACATCGGCTATGATATAGTTATGATAGCCGTTACCGTACCACGGACTGGAACTGTTGTTACACTCCCAACGCCATTCTACCGTCAGGTCATGTGTCCCAGGATCCACCTTTAAGGCACACATCTTATGACGAGTGTAGATACCACGTCCCAGGAAGATATAAGGTTTGCGTCCATCAAGGTAAGGGGCGCCCATAAAATACTTAGAGGAACGGTGACCGTAGTTATCACCCCAAGCGCTGGCACTCTCGCGGGCGAGCGGATAGGTGATGACCTTATAAGGCTTGCCACTCAGTCCGTTCATGTAGATCAGGAATTCATCTCCCGTGTTAGTATAGGTCATGTTGGCGGTATGAGTGACGGTGTTACGTGTGTTGACGCTGCCATTACCAATGGTCTGAGTCTTCCATGTATTGTTCTCCTTATAATGGATGACCATTCCGTCGGCACCGCGTAACAGTACCTCAGCCTTGCCGTCCTGGTCCCAGTCGTAGGCAATGAGGTTGAACTCCGTGCTGCTGCCGCTCACCATGTTAGGTCCGGCATCAATCCACCACAATCGTGTCCCGTCGAGCTTGTACGCATCAAAGATATTATAATGCGGATCGCTCATCGTCTCAAACTGGGCAGCATCATCCTCCGTACTGATACGCTTGACGATGATTTCCATTTCACCGTCTCCATCAAGGTCAGCAACCTCTGAGTCGTTTGGAATATATGTGCTTGTGACATCTTTACCACTGTATGAATAGACCGGTTGCAGGGTGATGTCAAGATAGCCGGAATAGTAGTTCTGGTTGCCATATCCACTACTGGGGCAATAGCTTTTCCAGGGCACGACGGCAGCACATTGTGACTGCTCAATGCCTCGCACCACGGCGCTTACGGTGTAGCGGTCGGATGTACCCCCGCTTCCGTCACTAAAGTTTGTTACTGATAGATTGCTGGCAATCTTAGTTCCATTGCGGTAAACATTATAAGTGACGTCGTAGTACTCCTCACCAAGACGCCTCCAACTCATAAAATTACCGCTCTTTGCTTTCATGGCTACAAGGCCTCTGCCTAATGTATCCATCTTTCTTTGTGCTTTCACGGAACCACAAATAAATACTAATAATAGTATTAGTCCTAGTTTTTTGATGTCCATTATTAATTACTATTAAGATGAAAAATAAACTTTCGGTTTACAAAATTACAGATTTTATTATTTGTAATTCCACTTTTACGTTTTTTTAATATATAAAAAATAGGAAGGAGGAATTACTTCCTCCCTCCTAATTCCTCCTTCCTACATCGTAATTACTTTTTCTTGCCCCAATAAGACTTCTGGTCATTGATACCAGCATAGACTATTGTGGCACGTCGCGGATTCGACTCCCAGTCGCATTCACGCTGTACTTTCAGTTCCACTCCGTTGGCTGTAAGCGTATTGGTATTGGCATTAAACGACCACTTTCCACCTTTCCAGGGACCGCTGGTGATGGTTCCGTCGGCAGAAAACTCCATTGGCGTGGATGTCCTCATCTCACCATACTTATAGCTAAGGTCGATGTGTTCCCACGTTCCGGCAAGTTCACTGGCTGAGATTGCCTGCTGTGGCACAGCAGCATAACGCTCTGGCATGACGACAGGCCATCCAGTAGAAAGCCATTGAATGCTGCGTACACCACCCAGCATGACAGCATTGGGTGCGTTGCCACCTGCTGAGTTGGGGAACCGCTGCTGGGAAGCATAGAACCAGTTGCCTTTTCCGTCTTCGAATACGGCACAGTGGCTGATTCCTACCCAGCCATAGCTACCGGTAAACTGATAGGGATGGGTCAGCACCGTCTGGTTGCCTTCATACGGACCTTCAATGTTCTTTGAACGCATCACGCGGGTGTTATAAGGTATATCGAGACCATCGTAAGCCATGAAGAGATAATAGTATCCGTCGTGATAGACAATCTCGGGAGCCTCAGAGCCCTGCCAGCGACTGCCGTTGGTACGTGTCCAGATACGCTTGCCATAGCCATTGTCTGCCAGTCCTGAAGCTGATGTTGCCCATGGGTCACCCAGCTCCTTCAGAGTTTTACCCGTCTCAGGGTTGAGTTGTACGGCTGCAAAGCCAGAATGCCATGAACCGTAGATGAGCCAGTGCTCTCCGTTCGAAGTGATGATGTAGGTCGGGTCGATGGCATTGAAGTAGAAGTAGGCTTCCCAGTCATTCTTGTTGTTGCGCTTCCAACCGTCTTTGCCTTTGTCCGACGACGAACAGATGACATAGCCCTTGTCTTCCCACTTGTTGGTAGCAGGGTCGCTGGTCTCCATCACGCCGATGAAGGCACGCTCTGTCCATGAATTGTCGAAGTTAGCTTCAGTGTTCTGCTTACCGCTCTTGATGTAGTTGTCAACCACCACACAATAGTACATGCGGTAGAGTCCGCTTTTAACTTTGCGCACACAAGGAGCCCAGTAGCCGAGCGTGGGATTCGTGATGGGATCAAGTCCCTGTTTTTTACGAATATCATTAAGCTTCTCCTTCACCCATGAAGGAGTGCCGGTCATCGCACCGCCGAGATACTCCCAGTCAACGAGGTTCTTGGAACGACGGGCATGGAAGTGTCCACCGGCAACATGAGCATTGCCATACGAAGCATCGGTCTGATACATATAATAATATCCGTCATCTGCAAGCACCACCGTGGGGTCATGAACATTAGCAAGGTTCCATTGCGAACGCTTCGACCAGTCGGAAATATTACGATAGTCATCGGCATAGGCAGGTGCCTTCCATTTGTCGAGGTCAGTGCCAGATGCCTCTTCCAGTGTGGTAAACGACACGTCTTTGGAGTAGGTCACACCCGCACCGCTCTGTGCGTAAGCACGCACGTGGTAAGTCGTAGAGGCAGCAAGCCCGCTAAGCGTGATACTCATCTCACCTGTGGCAGATGTCTTCTTCGAGTCGTTAACGGTGGGATTGGCGGACGTGCTATAACACACTCCGCGCTCACGGATGGATGTACCTGTGGTCTTTGCCGTGACAACAGCAGAATTGGTCGTGACGGCTGTCACCGTGGGAGTGGAGACAAAGGTATCATCAGTCGTCCCTGAATCAGAGTCATCACTACCGCTACACGCTACCATGAGAACTCCCATGCAGAAGAAGAAAATAAGTTTTGAAAGTTGTTTCATTTTTCTATCTGGTATTATGATTAAGAGTGTAGGAGGTAGAAGTGCAGGAGTGCAGACCATTCTACACTCCTTATTATACTTCTACGCTTCTACACTCCTACTAAATGAATTACTCAAATACGTAGTGACTGCTGTCAACCGTGAAGGCAAAGTTGCAGTCGTTGACATTGACGTTGCAGATTCCGAGATAGTACTGATAGTAAGTGACACCATCGGTACCCTTCATCACAGCCTGGATGTCGGCAGTGCCATCACCGCAGTTGGTGATGTAGGCAGTACACTTCGCTCCGTTCATAGCAGCAAGCCATGCACCCCAGTCAGCCTGTCCGCCACTGTTGCGGAGGGCAGCATTGCCGTCATATCCTATACCCCATCCGAAGTTATCGGCACGGACAACAGCATATTCAGTAGCATTGTCTGCCGAGCGGAGTACGATGACGAAGTTATTCCAGTTAGCACCCAGACTGCTGTAGTTGGTGAAGTTCACCTGATAGGTCTCACCAGCCGGCACGAGGATGTTATCGGTGTGGGCACTCCACCATCCGCTGGTGTTATCCTCAGCACCAAGAACTGTCGGTGTAGGATGCACGGTAGTAACCTTAGCCTCTTTGACCGTGACATCCACAGTGGTAGACTTTCCGTTCTCAGTGGTGATGGTCACCTTATGCGTTCCGGCAGTTGTGGGCACAGCAGAGAATTTCAGCGTAGCATTGTTGACAACACCTACTTCACCGTCACTATAAGTAGCTGTCACCTCCAGGCCAGTGGCATTGAACGGATAGCCGCCTGTTGCTGTCACAGCCTCAGAACCATAGATGCAGTAAGTGGTCTGCACAGGAGCTTTGGTAACGGTAATCGACTCTATCTCAGTAACAACACGGAACTTAGCATAAGCCACGATGGGCTGGTTAGCGTTCTCGCCTTTGAAGGTCTTGTTGTAGATGACGACAAGTGTCTTCTCACCGGGCTGATCCATGTCGGGGATAGCTGTGAACATCAGTTCGGCAGCAGGAATAACCTTTGTCACGCCTTCTTCGAAGGTAACAGTAGCAGATACGTTCTCAACAGCCTCTTCAAGTGTTGTACCAACCTTCACCACTTCGGGTACGTTCGACAACTCCATTGAGAGCGGAGCTTTGTCGAGTGCAGATGTGAAGCCGCCGATAGGCTCGATATTGGTAGCCAGGAAGTTGATGTAAGATCCCTCCGGAACAAGGAATGCGCGAATAGTGGTGTTGGCAGCATCGGCATTCAGGTTCTCAAGGGCAGCCTTGTGGTTGTAGGTCTTCGTCACTGTACCGTTAGTAATCTTGACAATGAAGTCATTGGGGTTACTGCGGTCGATGGTCAGCGTTACCTTACCGCCGAGCTTGTCCACGCCTTTATCAGTGTCAGACTGGAAGGTGAGCGTACTCGTCACGTTGTCGCGTTTGATGTGGTCTCCCCATTCCGAGTTACCACCATTGCTGGCTGGCTGATGGTCGAAACGGATAGCACCGTACTCCTTATAGTCAGCGGCTCCGCGGTCTTCGTCATTACAGATGATAAGAGCAAAGTTCTTATATGTATTTGTAGCGTCAGGATTGATGCTGAGGTTGAACTGTGCGTTCCAGGTCTGACCGTCAGCAATCTGATAATACTTCGAGAAGGCTGCCCACCATCCTGTGCTATAGTCAGTAGCTCCAATGGTGTACACATCTTCCATCATGCCTTCTAACACTTCTTCTTGACCCGACCCCTTAGCATTGTTGATAGAGTCGATCTTCTCGGAAAGCCAATCGGGTGAGTTCACATTGTAAAGATCACCTCCCTCACAGCTCGTCATGGCCAGCAGCCCCAGGGCAGCGGCACAGAAAGCGGATGCTATTTTATTGAGATATCTCATAATTCTTAAATTCTTAAATTTAAATGTTTCTGTTATTTCACCACAGGATGCACCGTCCAGCCTTTCTGCTGGAAGTAATCTGCATTGCTGGTACTGTTATTAGCCGAGTTACCTGTCAGATTTGGATTATCGTTCAGTGTTCCCTGATAGATAGGCAGGAATTCATGTCCCTGAATGTAAGTGTCGTATGAACTCTTCACTTTCATGCCTTCATGGCCAGGAGCAGGAGTTGCTTTCTCTGAATAGCTGACGGGGTCTTTGGCAAGACTCTTATTTGTAGTCAGCAGGAATGTGCCATGCTCCTTGATCTGCTGCAGACGATCGGCACTGTAGAAGAATCCCCAGCGAATAAGGTCAAAGCCACGACCGAACTCACAACCGAATTCTTTCGGACGTTCTACGTTGGCAATCTGCTCAAACAGCTTGTCTTTCGAGTTGAAGTCAGAGAGTTTCAGGTCGGCAAGACCGGCACGCTGACGCACCTGGTTGATCCAGTTGATAGCCTGCTGTGTAGGACCGCTGACTTCGTTCTCACACTCTGCAGCACGAAGAAGCACGTCAGAGTAACGCATCATACGCAGGTTGATACCACAGTGCAGACCTGTTACCACCTTTTCATAAATACCTGTACGCAAGTTGGTGTGCTTGGCAATAGGCAGTCCGCCGTAGTTGTTGTTTGTTACAACAATCTCGCTTGCTGTCATAGGCAGGGTGTAGCAAACATTGCCATATTCAAAGCCGTCCCAGTCGGGCTCATAGGTTCCGATGGTCCAATAGAGGCGCGGGTCGAGCTTGCCGCTGGTCGTGCGCTCAGCCTTAAAGAGATTGTAAAGCCACGGAGAAGCTGAGAGGTCAGCCCATCCACCGCAGTCACCAGGACCGAAGTTACTCTCGATGGCATGTCCCTGTGTGGCATTCGGACTGGTATTGACTGGAGTCCACTCATCATCGGTACCCTGTGTTCCATAGTCCAGGAACTGAATCTCGAAGAGACTCTCATCGTTGTTCTCATAGGCAGAACCCTCACGGAAGTTGTCGCCGTAGTTGGCCATCAGCTTGTATGTGCCATACTTCTTGCCGATGATGTCCTTGAGCACGGTGAGTGCCTCGCTGTACTTATGGCGCATCATCAGAGCACGTGCATAGTAGCCGGCAGCAGCACCGCAGGTGGCACGACCTTTAGCCCATTCTCCACCTTCATCACGAGAAGGAAGCAGAGTCATAGCCTCAGCGAAGTCCTTTTCAACCTGATCGAACACATCATCATAGGTGCTGTTCGGAGCGTAGAGACCGTCGAGGGTAGAATAGCTGTTATAGTCGGTAATGAGAATCGGATTCTGATAATAACCGGCAAGATTATAGTAAGCCAGACCACGAATGAACAAGACCTGACCCTTGATGTGTTTCATCTGGTCAGAGAGAGCGTTGTTGTCTTCTCCACAACGAGAGATGACGTAGTTACATACATTAATAGTATAATACCAGTCACGCCATGACCACTGTCCTATTTCGTCAGTGATAGGCTCGTCAAGGTCGTCGAAAGGCATGTACCAGACCTGTGAGGAATTCCATACTTCGTCACCACGGCATACATCAATGTTGTAGCCTACACGGGCGTATGTTCCTTCCATGCGGATATGGTTGTAAGCAGCGATGACACATTCCTCCAGTTCCTTGGTGTTGTTTCCGAAGGTACCTGTTGTCTGCTGGTTAGGATTTACCAGTTCCAATTTGTCGTTGCACGATGTAAGCGTGCCGATGCCCAGCAAAAGGGCAAAGGATAATTTATATAGTTTCATAATTCTATGATTCATTTTTATAGTTCTCATAAATCTTTTTGCCAGCTGTTAGAATGAGAAGAGAATACCTGCCATAAAGCTACGTGCACTCGGGAAAGAGCAGAAGTTATAGCCAGGAGTAAACGTACCGCCTGCATAGTCGACATTGTATCCCTTATACTTTGTGAAGGTATAGAGGTTCTGAGCAGATACATAAAGACGAACACCAGAGACATATCCGCCGAACCACTTGTCGGGGAAGTTGTAACCCAGCTCTACATTGGCAATCTTCCAGTAGGCTGCATTCTGTATCTTGCGGTCGCTGAACAGGTCGTTCCAAGCCAATGTGGCATTGTTGGCAGCATACGTGCGAGGAACATTGGAGAGATAGGTCAGACCATCCTCAGAGAAACGGTTGGCACCGAGTACTGATACATCCTTGTTCCAGTAGCCATAGCATGAGTTCAGGCTGTTGTAGATGTCATCTGATACATGATAGTTCAGTGCACCGAATGTAGAAATGCTGAGGTCGAAGTTTTTGTATTCGAAGTGTGCGTTCAGACCAAAGTTAATCTTTGGCAGACCACTTCCCAGCACCTTCTGGTCATAAGCATCAATGACACCGTCGGGAGTTCCGTCCGGTCCGCTGACATCTTTATACAGGCAGTCACCGATGTTGGCTCCGTTCTGTGTAGCATGGTTGTCAAGGTCGGCCTGAGTGCGTGCGATACCTTCATACACCCATCCATAGAACTGACCGACTTCCTGACCAACGTAAGTAGCGTATGCGCCAGTAATGTAAGAGTTGGTGCCGAAACCAAGAGAGGTCACTTTGTTCTTCAGCGTACTGAGGTTCGCATTCAGCTCATACTTGAATTCATGGTCACGGTTGCGGTAAGTTGCTGAGAACTCGAAACCGCTATTATCCATCGAAGCGGCATTCATGGTCACACTGGTGTTGGATACACCGGCACTGGCAGGAACGGGAACACCATAAAGCAGGTCGACTGATTTGTTCTTATACCACTCGGCTGTGAACTCCAAACGGTTGTTGAAGAAGGCAAGGTCGATACCGATGTTCGTGGTCTTCTTCTTCTCCCATGCAATCTTATTGTTGACGAAGGTAGAGACGGCAGAACCGGTAATCGGCTGGTTGCCGAAGCTATAGGTCATGTTATTACGGCTCATTGTTGCCAGATACATGTATTCACCGATGTTCTCATTACCCAGTTCACCATAGCTGGCGCGGATCTTGAACAGGTTGACGATGTTCTGGTCAATGGGGAAGAACTTTTCTCTGTCGAAGCGCCATCCTACAGAAACTGACGGGAAGGTACCCCAGCGGATGCTCTTGGTAAGACGTGAGCTACCGTCACGACGGATAATACCAGAGATAAGATACTTTCCATCATAGTCGTAGTTCAGACGACCGATGTAAGATGTAAGGGCATGCTTGTACTCGAAAGACTCTGAGTAGGTGTCGGCAGCATTCTGAAGCTGGAGGAAGTAAGGCTCGGAGAAATTGATACCCCAACCTGTAAGCGTGTGGGTGTTCTCTTCCTCGTAGGTTTGACCGACCACCAGGTTCACATGGTGCAAGCCGAATGTGCCGTCATAGGTCAGCGTGTTCTCTATCAGGGCGTCTCCATAGGTACGTGATGCCTCGGTGAGACGTTCGTTACTCTTATCCAGATAGACACGGTTACTCTGTATCCATGCAGAAACCCAGGTCTTATCCTTGGCGTAGGTCTTACTGTAAGAAAGGTTGAGCTTATAGTTCAGCTTGTGATTCTTGCTGTCCACACCGATCATCTTCAGCAGGTCAACATCGGCAGAACCGGTAGCCAGTACACGGTCGACGATGGTGTTACGGGTCAGCATATTGTTGACAAGCAGCGGGTTGGAAGCAGAGATGTCTCCATGTACGGTATCATAATAGACACCGTAGCCGTATGCGTCATAGTTGAAGCTGCTGGCAGAGCCTACCTTGTCGTCAAGCACCCATGTCGTCGGGTCGTATGCCTTGATAGTAGGCTGCATGAGAAGCGTACCGCGCAGCACATTGGTCACATCACCATAGAGACCCTGCACATACTCAGAGGCATTGCTAAGACCCATACCGTCCTGACTGGAGTGAGAGTAGACGAGACTGGTGCGGAACTTGATGAACTTCGTATCCATCGTGTTGTTCACGCGGGCAGTGAAACGCTCATAATTTGGACCGGCACCTTCCAAAGTACCTTTCTGCTTGAAATAGTCGAGTCCTACATTATAGGTGCTATTGGCACTACCACCGCTGAGGTTCAGGTTATGGTTCTGGCGGACACCCGTCTTGAACACTTCGTTGAACCAGTCGGTATTGGTATTATCCCTGAATTTGTATGCACCGTCAATAAGGCTATATCCTCCGGGAAGCGGTGTACCAGAGTTGGCGCATGCCTGACCGAGATACTGGCTGTATTGGTTGGCGTCCATCACGTCATACACACCCTTCGAAATCTTATCGATACCGAAGTAGCCTTTATAGTCGACTCTCAGCGGCTGGTCTTTCTGACCGTTCTTTGTGGTGATGATGATCACACCGTTAGCAGCACGTGAACCGTAGATTGCACCGGCAGAAGCATCTTTCAGCACCTGAATAGTAGCAATGTCGTTGGGTGAGAAGTCGCGGATTGTCGTTCCCATGGGAACACCGTCAACCACATAAAGAGGAGCTGTGCTGCCGAAAGAGCCGATACCACGGATGCGTACTGTCGGGTCGGCACCCGGCTGACCGTCAGAAGTAATCTGTACACCAGCAACCTTACCTTCAAGCATTGTGGAGATGTTGGAGTTGGAAATACGTTTCATCTCTTCAGCATTCACGATAGAGACCGAACCTGTCAGGTCGGCTTTCTTCTGAGTACCATAACCGATGACAACCACCTGGTCTAACGTCAGATCATCCGGTGAGAGCTGAATCTCACCAATGACAGAACGGCCGTTGACTGCAATCTCACGGTCTTTGAAACCCACATAGCTCACCAGAAGGATACCATTAGCAGGAGCGTCAATCTGGAAGTTACCATCAATGTCGGTAACTGTTCCAGTAGCGGATTCTTTCACCCTGACGGTTACACCGATTAGCGGCTCTCCATCTTGGTCAACAACCTGGCCGCCAACCTTAATGGTCTTCGACTGCGCCACTGATGCCATTGCGGGAACAGGACAGACAACAAGTCCCCCCAGGATACCCAATAACAGCATCACAGAGAATAATACATGTTTTCTCATCGTAAATTGTTTTAAAAGTTAGAGTTTGTGATATTATTTGAGAGTTATTATAACACTAGTTAGTAATCATCGGCAAAGATAATCATTTTTTTTATACAACAAAATGAAAAATGTGTTTTTTCCATCATAAAAGTGTAAATTTACCCTTTTTCTTCGTTTTTCCTCCATTTTTGAAGGTTTTTTGTGTCTTTTTCTCCTTTTTCATCATCCTTGAAAGACTTTTTGTGAACTTAATCTGAGATGGAACCAAACACGATAGTTCTTCTGTGCCGTTTCATCTGCTTTATATTTAACTATCTTCACTGAACAATGATTATCCGCATTTTGTCCTATAAAATTCGAATTTTGACCCCAAATAAAGGGCATCTGCGCGAACGAAAGGGTCACTCGGTCGAAAAAACGCCATTTTTTGAGGTTTTTCGTAAAGTATTGAATGACAAATGGTTACACAAATTATTATATGTAAACGGGCAGTTTACAAAATCTGAATTTGCAAAAGGTAAGGTTTCGTTGCGCGAAAGACCACGTTTCGCCGTGTGAAAGGTTATGTTTGAGGCGACGAAACATAACCTTTGGCGCGGTCAACCCTTAGGTTTTGCAGTGCAAAACCTAAGCAATGGCG
>Ga0247611_10010425_pt1 | contig 10926 bp, 12 predicted proteins | sample 177DNAGHGhighgp2_FD_192422 | JGI IMG/M metagenome (GOLD analysis project Ga0247611, IMG submission 192422) | Sheep rumen microbial communities from Palmerston North, Manawatu-Wanganui, New Zealand - 1770 DNA GHGhigh gp2 | ecosystem: Host-associated > Mammals > Digestive system > Stomach > Rumen... | reverse complement strand
TCGAACGCCTAGGTTCTGATGTAGATAAGGAAGGAAACTCGGATTTCAATATCGAGATCGACTACGATCAGCTTGTCAGCCAGAAAGACGAATCGATCGACTTCATTGCAACATCGATCTCCTTCAGTTCAAAAATCCTTACTATGCGTATGGACGGGTTCAGACCGTCTGAGTTCAGTTATCTGCCTGACGAGAAGTTCCTTGGTGTCGTGTTTAATGTCAAGGATCCAATTTCACTTGAGATGTCTGCTGATACAATCAACTCAATCATCAAGACGTCTGATATCGTGAAGATCGACGTGCGCAAGGACGCTTTGGTTTTCTATGTTGAGGGGAAGACACTCTATGTGAAAGATCGCGGTAATGGATCAGACAAGAAGCCGAATTTCGTTTACAAGATCGGGGATCTTGAGGCGGAACCAGAGTACAAGGTTTCCGTTCCTATCACAAGGGATCGTTTCATGAAGATGCTCGACAAAACAGACGAGAATTTCAAGATCATTATCGGTAAGTCTGTTATGGGTGATGGAGATTCGGTCGATAGGGTTTTGTTTGATTCTACAAAGACATCGACGAAGATCGTTATCGCATCGATGAAAGACAGTTAATTTTTTCATTTTAAAAACACAATCAAATGGCAAAGAATTATTTTTGCGGTCATTTTAATGACAACAAGAAATCGAATCCAGATAATGAGTTCGATTGGGAAAGCTATGAAAACGGTTATAACGGATACAATCTTGTGAAGAACGAAGCAATCAAGACAAGGAAAGGCGATAAGGTTTTCTGCCATGATCCTTATGCTGAGGAACTTTATAAGAAAATGTGCGGGGAAAGGACTGTTCAGACAACAGCAAAGGATGAAGTTGTCGGCGCTCTTTATCATGTTGTTGATATCAACCAACTTTCAGATCATGAGGTTGTCTTAGATACTGATGGTGGTATGTCAGCTGTCGTAGATATGAACAAGGAGATGGAATTTGTCGATTCGATCGGGTGTGAGGGTGTTGATCACTTTATGATGGCATTAAAGAACCCAGAGAACAAGGAACTTATCCTAAAGTTTGCGAAGACTGCAAAAGTTGTCCAGAATAGGGTTTCTATTATGGAAGGTGTTCGTGCAAATGTAGAGATGGAGTTCATGAACCAGTTGAGAGGATCTCAAATGTTTGGATATTCCGCACAGATTGTCAGCGTGAATCAAGGTGGATTCACTGTTGTGGTGAATGGCCTGAAGTGTTTCATGCCTGGATCTTTGGCTGCAAGCGGTCCTATCGACGATTTCGAATCAATGATTGGGAAGAATGTGAATGTTTGTGTTGTCAATTACTCGAAGCAGACAGGAAACTTCGTTGTCAGCCACAAGAAATATCTTGAGTTGACTTTACCTTCCAGAGTGAAGAATGAAATGTATCCTGGTTTGAGGGTTTCTGTGAAAGTTACTGGTCAGTCAAAGAACGGGTTGTTCTGTGCGATTAAAGACAACAACGGCGATTTCCCGTTCTCAAGCCTTATGCATCGCAGCACCATGTCACCTGATATGGAAAGCAGTTTTGACAAACATGAATTCGTTAACGGGGATCAGTTCTTTGCCTATGTTCATAGAGTCGACTGGTCAGATGATGGAAAGTTCAGGATAGTGATTGGAGACAAGATGCCAGAAATTAAAGAAGAGGAGGAACAATAATGGAAAATCAGACAGTAAACATGGGCGCTATTGTCGATTCGCCAAACATCGTTTGTGAATGTGGATGTAAGACATTCATAGAGGGTGCTGTGTTGAAGAAAGTTTCGCAGATCATCAGTCCTACTGGAAGGGAAGAGGTTATGCCAATCCCAGTATTTGTGTGTTCTGAATGCGGAAAGGTTCCGAAATATTACACGGAAAACCCGAATTATTCAAGGATCTTTGGTGAATCTAATGATAACGGTTCTAAAGAAAATAAGCAAACATCAAGTCTCATTTTAAACACTTAAATTGCATGATTAAAGAAATTAGCTCGGATTGGTTTGAAACCAAGGTGCGTTACAACAAGGAAGTTGATGGTGATTATAAGAAGGTGACGGAAATATACACAGTGGATGCGTTTTCTTTCACCGAATCTGAAACTAGGATCATCGACGAGATGTCAAAGTACATCAGTGGGGAATATTCTGTTGTTGACATCAAGAAAGCCCCGTATAAGGATATTCTGTTTAATGACGACGATCAGGCTTCGTTCTGGTATAAGGTGAAGGTAGGGTTTATCACCGTAGACGAAAAGACAGAGAAGGAGAAGATCCAGAATGTCGTATATCTTGTTCAAGCTGAGAACCTGAGGCAGGCCGTAAGATTGATCGATGAAAACTTTACTGGATTGTCCAGTGATTATGTCATAACGGAGGTTAAGGAGACCAAGGTTATGGATGTGATCGTACATGGCGAATCTAAATGATATTTTCGTGACAGATTACGGCTGATTCCACAATTGGCCGTAGTCTTTTCAAAAACAATAAAGCAATAAAATAACTTTTCCGTAATAATTTGTGCCATTATGTTCTTTATGTAATGAGGAACATCAATGACTTACTAGAGAAAAGTCTGGAAAACTTCTGGTTGTCGCCAAAAGGAAATCGGTATTTCAGTCCCGACTTTTTTGCTTGATAGTACAGGTCAACCAACGAAGAGACTGGGCCATCATACGACAATTCTTCCAACGACTGCCGTAGGATGTTGTCCAGTCTTTCCGTCAGCATAGGCTGCACTATGTTTTTCTGTATGGGTTTGTGTTTTTCTATGTATTGCTCGTTGAATTCGTATCCCCTTCTTCCTATTTCTATGGAAGCGAGCACCATGTCAGGAAGTCTTTCTGATCTGTAAAGGACGTTTCCTATGAATGATGAATAATTTGGAATGACCTTTAGAAATTTGATTGACATCAGGTTGCATCTTTTGGATATGTTGTTGCAAAGTTTGTCCCTGTTCCATTGGTTGTTAACAAGCCTGTTATACCATTTTCCTCTTTCATGATCTGACGACTTCATGCAGAGATCCTCTACAGTAAACACTCTGCATTTGTAATGTGCGGCTTTGTTCACAAGGTATTTTGAAATCTCAAAGACCTCATGGTCTCTCTTGTTCGAGATATATAACTTGTCTGGATGATCTGGAGCGAGTTTCCTTGACTTGAGATCTGTATCTAAATCGTTTATATCTTTAATAGAAACTGTTCCACTGTCAATGAGTTTATATACAGAATTGTCTTGCCATTCTGTTACTGACCATCCTATGTAGTTTGGATTCAGATCAACAGCGAAAACCCTGTTTTGTATAATATCAAATTTAGAGACTTCCATACACATCTTTTCGTCCAAGGATATATAGACATATTCAAGGTCAATCTTGTATGTGATTGGAGCAAGTTTATTGTTCTGTAGAATCTCAGCAGAGTTTATAATTTTTGCATATTCTCCGTGGAGTTTGTCGCTATATGAAAGGTTTATGTGAAGGTTTTTGTTTGGTTGGAATATTATCCTGCTGTTTGTTGTATCTATCCTGAAGTTTCTGTTTCCCTTCTGTGGAGCCTCCCCAAGAACACAGAAAGAACTAAGTTTCTTTTGATTCCACTCATCCTTTGTTATCCTGCATTTGCATCTCCTAATGAAGTTCTTCCTTCCACCGAACACAATGCCAGAACCGTTTGTGCTGTATAATTGTTTAGCTTCTTTGATGCAGCATTGTATCTGGTATGCGTTGAGCAAACCTATGTTGTTTATGTTGTGTGATAACTCTCTGAGATCCTTCTCTGATATAGAGGGATTGTCACAGATTCTGTTGTACATGAACCTTACGCACTTGGAGTAATGTTCCATGTAAGCCTTTATCATGGAAAGGCTGTTGTCATCTGTATTATATTTCAGTTTAACTGTTATCACAGGAAAAGAAACTTGTTCTTTTTGTATTTATTTATCTCCGAGAATTTTCTCGATTTCCTTGAATTTTTTCATTCTATTTGAATAAAGTTTCATATTGAAATGATGAATTATGGATATCAAGTCGTTGTAAAGCTCTGTTTGAAACGTCTGATTTGACTCTTCGTTTGTGTCTATGATGACAATCTCTGTCCCGAACTTCTCGAACAGTCTTCTGAAGTAGTCGAACCCGAACCTTGTCAGCCTGTCCTTGAACGTAATGTAAACCTTGTTAATTTTTCCGTCAATTACATCGTCTATGAGGTTGTTGAAACCTTTCCTGTCTTCGTTCATTCCTGATGCGATGTCCTTGTATATGTTATCTATGACTATCCCGTGTGATGTGCAGAAGTTTTTAACAAGCTCTATCTGGTGGTTAAGATCCTCGAACTGTTTCGTGTTGTTCACTCTTGCATATATCGCATTGTCTCGTGTCTGATCATTTTCCTTGTTTTCGACAGAATCTATGTCATATAGAAATTTCTTGGATGTGAGTTTCTTGTATTTTATGATTCCTGTGTCTTTCCACGTTTTCAGTGTAGTTGGGTTGATGTGAAGGATCCTTTGTGGTTCTCCAGCGGAAACGTATCTCATTTTATTTTTCTATTTTGTTTATTTTTATTTTTCTGTTTTGTTTATTTTCCGTATATTTGCGTCACGAAATATTTATTCTTATAAAAAGAACATATAAATATATAAACCTGTACTTAGAAAATAATGCCTTTTATATATGATTTTCATGATGCTCCAGACGAAATGCACACAACAACTGTTTCCCCTAAGGGTTGGAATGGACCAGTCGTTGTAGAATATGTCGTCGCCCATGCACACGAATACGATCCTATGGCATCCGTAGTGTGGAGGGTTCGAGGGACGTCACATTGTTTCACCATCTATGAGCAAAGGTTGAACCATATTTCGCATGGAGACTATAAGAAACATTTTCAGGAAGCTTTGGAAGGCTTTGCAAAGGACTACAACAGCTGGTTCTCCGATAAGCAATACGAGGGATGCGGATGGAGAGACGAATACGAAAAACAATTCGGACGGTTCATCAAGAGAGATCCGAATACAAAAGGTTAAAGTTAAAAAGGTAAATTTACAGTAAAATGGCGATAAGAAGATATTTTGAGTGGATCGACGGTGAAGATCTTGGCGAGGTTGAAGTCCTTGAGAGTATAGAGGTAATGGACGGTGAGACTTTCTATCATTTTGAGAGCGGAGAGTCGTGTAACTTGAGGTTTATATCAAAGATGACAAATAACAGGGCTGATCTCAAGGGTAAGTTTATGGTTGAAATATCATCACCAGGGAATCCATGGACTATGGAGGTCATTCAACCGAAGAAATACATAGACGAGTCTATGAAGGGACAGGATATTGATATCCCTACTTTGCATGATATTCTACAGGGGCATGGATCGACAACTAATGTTACGGATTCCGATATAGGTAAGCAAAGGCTTGTTTCGCCAAAAATGCCGCAGAGTAATTTACCATTACCTAATCCAGAAGACTATCCTATGAAGGTTAGGCCAGTTGCACAAAAGCCTGTTACTTATCAAAAAGAAGATAAGACTGTTGTCGATTCTTTGCCGATATCTGAATGTTCTGAGAAGGAAACAGTCCAAAAGGCCCAAAATACACCAAACCCTCAGCAGCCTGTACAGAAACAGTACAATCCTGTTCATATTCTTGTCGATTCCTGTAAGAAAAAGGAAACGGAGATATCTCTTGACATGAACATAATGCTTCCTTCAAAATATATCTACAATATCGCCGCTAATGAGTTTGAAAATGGTGTAGAGGATTTTATAGATTATGTTGTAGGGAACATAGATACGAATTTGATTATACAAGAGTTGAAACTCGCTCTAATTCAAGCATATCAACAGGTCGATCCTCCTATCAATAAAGATTCGGATTGATAAAACTGGTAATAAATAACACCGAAGACCTAAAACAAATCTTCGGTGTTTTTTATTTTTATGAAGTTCTATGCTACAATCGAACCTTGCAGGAAACTGAGGAATATGTTCACAAACCTAAGTTCGTTCTATATAATAGACGTTGACACGATTTTGCTTGAATCTGGTCTGGATCCAGAAAAACCGACACATAGATTTTTGATTAATACCGAACTTGAACGTCTAATAAACTCTGGAGCGAAATCTAAGAGATATATCGGTATGATCTATATCAATAGCAGAATTAACTGTGACGTGATTGTTTCTATAAAGAAATCTATAGGGGATCTCACAAATTCAGTTGTTGACAGTTTTGTTATTTTGGATGACGAGGATGTACCGAAATTGAAAGACTATTACACATTGTTTGACGAGGTCGCTTTCTTTCCAGCATTGAAAAGGACAAAGTTGATCGAGTGTGCGCCTAGAATCATACCAAAAATCAATAGTATGTAAAAGTGTATAAATGTGTAGATATTGTATTATATCTTTAACATTTATTCCTTAAACTTCGTGAAATCAGAGATTTTCACTGGGTTGACTATAAACCCTCTACCGACTGGCTTGCAATGATATGCGGCATCGTCGGATGCGTTTATTTTCATGAGACCTTTCCTCATTATGTTTAAGCTACCGTTAACATCGGCGTTCATTATCATTCCACTGGATGTGATGAACGTCTTTGTTTTTGCTCTTTTTCCAGCATATATCTCGTGGAACCTTATTGTTTCCTTGTCAACAAAGCTACACAAAGAAGTGTAACTTTCTTCTGTCAACACAACTCTTATACCAGCAAGTTCAGCCTTATACTGAAGCATGTTTACGAATTGTGTATGAGATATACAGACGAAGTTCTGGTTGTTTATTTCACCGATGTTCACATCTTGTTTCCAGCCGTCGTTTTTCCCAACGATTATGGTGTTGACATGTCTGGAAACCGCATAGTCTATGATGTATCGGCTTGCCTTGTGCAGTTGGTCTTTTATTTTCCTGTTTCTCTTGTTTGTCAGGTTCTGTAGTCTTTTGCTTGTTTTCTTTCCGTTTTTCTTTTCGAGTTCGCTTTGTATTCTTGATTTTTCCTTATTGTAGTATTGGTTAATTGAGCACAATCCTTTCCCGTTTATTATGAAAGGTTTATCAATGGTTGTGGTGCATGTAGCGAGGTTTTTAACACCAAGATCTATTGCCATGTAGTTCCCGTTGTCTGGAAGCGGTTCACGATCTTCCACATTATAGATAACTTCCATCATGATGTATCCGTTTCTTGGAACGAACTTGACTTGTTGTATGGAGTCTGGATCTATTCCTGTGAATGGTATCTCTATGTCAGTTTTCCCTGGGTTTATTATCCCTTGTCTTAGTTTTTTCTGGCTGAATCCGTTGGTTGCACAAACAACAGTGTACAATCCGTTCTTTTTCAGATATTTTGGTGGAGAAACCTTATGTTTGACATTTTTTGATTTTAGTGATGTAAAGAAAGATTTGTAGTTTTGATCAACAAGTTTCAACGTTTGTTGACTCTGACTATTTTGTAATGCCCTGTAATCTGGGTTGTTTGTCTCGCACATGATTCTGTTTATGTCATAATAGTTCAGATATGTTCCATCACTTTCATATTTTTGTTTAATCGTGTACAATGCAGCATTATACAGATTCTTCGACAGATGACAAAGGTGTTCAACTCCAGTGTATGCTGGGCTGCTTCTTTTTATGACGCTTTGTCTGACCAGTCTCATTCCTCTATAGTGTTAATATTGTTTTCAAGTTTAAGTTCCTTTTCCATCAAGGAAAGTTTCTCTTTTCTTCTGCTCGAATACATCTTCATCGAGAAACTGTGCAGCAATGTTATAATCTCGCCAAATATCTCTTTCTCTATCTCTTTTGGATTATCAATATCATCAAGTACAATAATTTCCGTTCCATATTTAGCGAATAAAGATTCAAACACGTTGAATGACAATCTTGTAAGTCTGTCCTTATATGTGATATAAACTGTCCTGATTTTGTATTCCGTTATTTCGTCAAGCATTTTCCTGAACTGTTTCCTGTCGAGATCCATGCCAGAACATATGTCTGTGTACTCTTCTCCTATTTTTATACCGTTTCTAAGACAGAATGTCCTGAGTGTTTCAATCTGGTTTTCGAGATCCTTCTTCTGTGATGTTGATGAAACCCGTGCGTAGATCACATCTTTTCTGTCTCTTTCCTTGTTAAGAAGTTTGTAAACGTCATCGCTGTTATAGTCATAGAATCCATTCTCTTTTTCCCTTATCCGTATCTTTCCTTGTTTGACATAATTGTGTAAAGTCATCCTTGATATGTCAAGCACTTTTATGGCTTCTTTTGCCTTCATTTATAATAATCTTTTTCTTTATTTATCTTTGTTATTTTTGTCATTTTTTACATATTTTTGGGAATTATATTTTTTATATGCAAAGAATTTAGTATATTTGTAATAAATTTGATAAATATTAAACAAAATGATGTACATAAAAAGGTTCTTGAGGAAAATTTTCAAGAAGAGTAGTGTAATTCCCGTAAAACATCCGAAGGAAATTGAGATCTCTGCACAAGGTTTTTCTACTGCCCCTGATATGCTTTGTAGAAATGCTGAGAAATTTAGGGACAAATAAATACATAAATAAGAAAAACCTATAATTCAAAATGGTTCAAGATCCTCAAAAACTTGTTGGAATACCTGGCGAACTTACGTCAAAAGCGGTAGAGGGTATCGTCAGCTCGGCATCTGCAATATATGATTATGACAAACAAAAATTCCAGAATCAGATTAATGATGAAAAAGCTAACAAGATTCTCGATGGAAGCGCAGGGAATTTTGTGACATTCGATTCTTCTGGAAATCTCGTAGACTCTGGGAAAAACGAAGAATCGTTCTCAAAGGATTATAACAATCTAACAAATATACCAACTATCAATGACGTTTCTGTTTATGGAAATATGACTGGGTCGGATCTTGGACTCATTGATAGAGTATCTTCTGATTCTTCTGGATATTTTGCTGTGTTCACATCTGATGGTGGTATTATAAGCACTGGAGTTACTCCAGAAAGTATGACAACGAATTATAATAATTTGACAAATAAACCTTCTGTGAACGGTATTACTATAGAAAATGATATTACTGGTGCAGACCTTGGTCTTGTCGACGCTTCTGATGGGTGGGGCCTTTCCCAGAATGACTATACAGACAGGGATATGCAATGGGTTCATGACAAGATAGCAGACGAACTTAGAGCAGAGGCTCTCGGAAAATATAGCGTGACTACAGATTCATCCCCTACTTCTTTTGTCAGGGACATGAAGACTGAAGAGACAATGACTGTTACGGTCACGGTAAAGTTCGATGGATCCAACGTGAATGTGAACAATACACCTGACGAATGGAGCAGTCCATCTACAGGTGTGTATACAAAACAATCCACAAGCAGCGTTGCTGCACAGGCATGGGAATACACACCTTCGTCTGGAAAATATGAAGGAATAAGTTTGAATAAGAATAGTTCCACGAAGTCTATAAGCGGAATATATCCAGCATATTATGGGATCGTTCCTTCTGAAAACACTTCCAATATAGATGATATGGTCGGACAATATCTGAATACATCTGGAACAAGGACAACAACAGCAGTTTCGTCCGACAAATCTTTCGCAAATACAACTGGGCAGCAGGCATGGCTTTGGATCCTTACACATGGAACAGCAACGGCAAGACAATCTGGAACTTCAATTCTAAGAGATTACAGTACAGTCAGTTTCACATCGCCAAACAATACAGACATAACGATGTCTGGATATAAACTTTACATTTCAAAAAATCCGATAGGGGCAGGTTTGCCTTTATCAAACGTATCAGTAAACATAACACTTTGATGATATATGAGCAACATAACACCTAAGAAAGACAGTATAGAAAAGGTGAACCAGGATTCGTTTAACTTGTCTTTGACTTCTTCTGATCCGAGTTCATTTCCTATAACATATGACGATGACATGTGGGTTGTTGTTACAGAAGATTCCAGTCTTTATAGTATAATGGGATCTGCTGGACAATTTAGCCAACACCAAATAAATGAAGAACTTGCAAAGATTGGGGTTGACATAAATTCAGAACTTGATAACAAGCAGGATATTATAGCAGATCTTGACCAAATCAGGGAAGATGCTTCCGCTGGGGCAACTGCTGTGCAGCCTTCTGATTTGGAAAACTATGTCGAGAAATCGGAAACAAATGGCCTTTTGAAAAATGATGGGTCTGTTGATACTTCTACTGCAGAAAACGTTAATATTATACTTTCAAATTATTTAAAAGCTGGAAATTCCTCTGGAGATTCTTCGGTGACTGGGTTTGATCCATTTGTCGACACAGTACATAATAAGATACAAGCTTTGTCACAAGAACAACAAGTACATGCACGTCAGAATATAAACGCACAAGAAACTATCGGTGATTTGCAGCAAATTAGGAGCAGAGCGGATGAGGGCCATACAGCCTTGCAGCCAGTACAAAATGCAACACCAAACAACTTTGCAGGATTGGACGCAAACGGCAACCTTATCGACAGTGGCTCTAAGGCAAGCGACTTCGCCACCGCTTCGCAAGGCGCAAAGGCTGATACTGCCTATCAGAAGCCGCAAACTGGCATTCCTTCCACCGACCTTGCAAGTGCGGTACAGACCTCGTTGGGAAAAGCTGACACGTCTGTGCAACAAATAACAGTAGGCACAACCACCACAGGCAACGCAGGTACAGACGCAAGCGTTACTAATAGCGGAACATCAACTGCTCCAGTTCTCAACTTCACCATACCTCGTGGTGCAGACGGTCAAGATGGCGAAGATGCCGTGAATCCATTCAAGGGATGGTTTGATGCCGTTGTCACTGGTGAGGCTGGAAGCCGTGTCATAACAAGCGAGACGCAGAACCTTCCAGCAAACCCAGTTGTAGGAGATTATGCCTATGTCAAAACGTGGGACATATCTGGGACAG
>Ga0247611_10010424_pt1 | contig 10926 bp, 11 predicted proteins | sample 177DNAGHGhighgp2_FD_192422 | JGI IMG/M metagenome (GOLD analysis project Ga0247611, IMG submission 192422) | Sheep rumen microbial communities from Palmerston North, Manawatu-Wanganui, New Zealand - 1770 DNA GHGhigh gp2 | ecosystem: Host-associated > Mammals > Digestive system > Stomach > Rumen... | reverse complement strand
ATGGGCCAGTGATAAATGTATCAAAAGTTAATGAAGGATTAACGATTGAATATTTATAAAATTTAATCTCATCTTCTGCTTTTTGAACTGGAGTCGATGTGGTTAAATTCTTAGAATTTTCGAATTTAACTTTAACTGCAATACCAGTAATCTCTTTTAGAGATTCTTGAACAGCACTAAGATATTTTGATGTTAAAATGGTCGCTGCTAAATCAGAGTTAACTCCAACAATAGCTTGTTTATCTTCAAATGAATGTAGTTTTGATTCTTGAAGAAACGCCTCAAATAAGCGACGATCATCAATTTTTTGCTGTAAATTTTCAAGGACCTTTTCCCAAAGCCTTTTTAATTCCGAAACGGTTTCTGCCATAAGTTTGACCTCTTTGTTTAAACAAAAGTATACAAGTTAATATGGGTAAAATAAATAGTTTTTTCTAATATTTAAAGTTTTCCACAATTTTTAGGTCCAAATTAGTCCGATTTAATCGAAAAAGTAGATAGTTTTCCACAACTTTTGTGTGTTAAATTATGTAACTGTTGAAATATGTGGATAACATAAGTCAAGAAAATGTTTGATGTAAGCGTGTTCACCACACATCGTTTTCAATATAAAATATCGATATAATCGAAATAAAATAGGCATATTCACATTATTTTTGCACACTAAATCCACATATTGTGAATTTGTGGAATTCTCGACACTTTAATATGTTGTTTAGAGTGAAATTTATAAGAGTTTTGTGGATAACTACACTGATAATGGGATTAAAGCAAAATATATGTATAAAGATAAGGTCGCACGCTTATATGCACACATAAAGTCTTTGACTATTGCTTACTTTCTTATTATAATTGCTCTCGCACAACAATTCTCAAGGAGATTAACGTTATGAAAAGAACATATCAACCAAGCAAAACACACAGAAGAAACGTTCATGGCTTCCGTGCCAGAATGTCCACCAAAAATGGTCGCAAAGTTTTAGCGGCTAGACGTGCTAAAGGTAGAGCTAAACTCACTGCCTAATTTTTTAAGTGATGAAAGTACAATATCGTATTAAAAAACACGACGAATTTCAAAACGTAATTAAAGTTGGTAAATCCGTCAATTCCTTAACTGTTAAATTGTACTTTTGTAAAAACAACCTTGGATACAATAGATTTGGCATTTCTGTTCCAACAAAAAGCGGTAACGCTGTAGTTAGAAATAGAATTAAACGCCAAGTCAGAGCAATCCTTGGGAAATATGTTAACGCAGGAAGTGGTTTCGACTGCGTTATCATCACTCATAGAAACTACGATATCAACAATTTTAATCAAACATCTCATGATATCGATTCGTTATTTAGTAAAGTAGGATAAAAATAGTGAAAAAATCAACTAAAGTTACATTAGCTCTTGGAACACTTTTATCAGCTGTTTTTGTTGCGACTTCTTGTACATCCAATTTCTGTACAAACGTTGAAAAATCACGCATGCTTTTCGCCATTGAACCTGGCGTATCAACTTACTTTAATTCAGAAGAGGAAGCTAAAGCCGATCAAAAAGAAGGCTACACTTATACTTTTGAACAAGTGTTTTCTGATAACTCCACTTTGTGGAGACGTGTTGAAGTAAACGATAAAGGCGCTTACACAAAATCACTTAAATTATCATCGATAATTGAAGCTGCTAAAAAGAGCAACTACGCTGTTCCAACAACCAAATATTTCACAACATTTGATACCAAAGTACTCGAACTTGCCACATATTATGCTGGAGCAAGTTATTCAACATCTACATTAAATGCTGAAAGTGCGATGAGTGTTTTAAAGAATTTTGGTTACATGAAATTCTATAGTTCTGTCACCGAAGAAGGAAACAAAGAAAAAGACAAGATTTGGGTTAACTTTGAATCTATAAATTCAAAAGTTTGCTACGAAGTCGGCATTGAACAAGGTCCATCCATCGACTTTTATAATCTTTATCAATCAAACATGAACTCTTCTGTTAATAACGCAAGATCATGTATTGCTACAATCGAAGGTGAATATGGTAACTATGGTCAAAAAGATGAAAGCACAGGACGCGCTACATCAGTCACAATCTCAAGAAAAGATTGGGGTTATGCATGGAGCAAAGGACCAGTATCTGGTTTAATCGTCTATCCAGTCGCATGGCTTGTTGATACATTCTCAAATTCATTTGCAGGCGGTATTAACTCAAGCGCTATGTATAATGGTTGGCCACAACTTTTAGCCCTTGTTTTAGTTACTGTAATCGTTAGATTATTCATTTTTGCTGTGACATTTAAGTCAGTTTTATCACAACAAAAGATGCAAGCCCTTCAACCTGAACTTGCTAAGATTCAAGCTAAATATCCAAATAGCAACACAAACCAAGCTCAAAAACAAAGAATGGCTGAAGAGCAAATGCGACTTTATAAAAAGAATAAAGTCAATCCATTATCTCAACTTCTTGTACTTTTAGTACAATTCCCAATCTTTATTGGTGTTTGGGGTGCTATGACAGGATCAGCTGTCTTATCAACCGGTAGTTTCTTGCACCTCAACTTAGCGACATCTATTTGGGATGCTTTAAGAAATATGGATGGTATGCCATCTAACATCAATGGATGGTGGACTGCCTTAGTCTTATTCTTACTCATGGCTATCGCTCAATTTATGGCGATGAAAGTTCCTCAATGGATCACTAAAGCAAAAACTAAAAAGATTGCTCGCTTAGGTAAGAATCCGGCTCAAACACAGCAAAACAGAACAATGAATATTGTTAGCTATGTCATGCTTGCAATGATTATCTTTATGGGCTTTACACTTCCTGCTGCTATGGGTGTGTATTGGTTCATTGGTGCGCTTGTCTCACTCGCGCAATCTCTCATTACCCAACTTATAGTTGGAAGAAAAAGACATAAATAATTTAGGAGTTATAAAATGAAAGAATTTTCCGCAAAAACAGTTGAAGATGCTGTTAGTTTAGCAGCAGAAGAACTAGGCGTTAAAAGTGAAGATTTAATCTTCCAAATAACAGACGAAAAGAAAGGTATCTTTGCTAAAAAAGTCACCATTGTCGTCTACGAATTAAGCGATGCAATTGAATTCGCTCAAGACTATATTAAAAAAGTCATCGAATCACTTAACATAAGTGTTTCAAGCGTTAAAGCATCACTTGAAGATGATGTCATCCGCTTAGAAGTTGATTCCGATCATAATCCAGTTTTGATTGGTAAAAATGGTGTCACCCTTCAAGCTCTTAACGAACTTGTTCGTTTAGCAGTCTCTGGCAAGTTCAGAAGAAGATTTAGAATCTTACTTGATATTGGTGATTATAAAGACGCGAAATATTCTCGCGTTGCCTTCTTAGCAAGAAAGACCGCTAAAGAAGTTCAAAAGTCACACGTAGATGTTATGCTTGATCCAATGCCAAGTGACGAAAGAAGAGTTGTTCATAACGCATTATCAAACTTCTCTCATATTAAGACTGAATCTTCTGGTGAAGGTCACTTCCGCGCTGTAACAATTAAATACGTTGAATAATAGAGTTTTAAAACTCTATTTTCTTTATAAGGTATGTTTGAAACAATTGTCGCTCTTGCAACTCCACCACTAAAGTCCGCTTTAGCGCTTATTAGATTATCTGGTGATAATGTTTTTGAAGTTGTTTCAAAATGCTTTTCAAAAGATTTAACCAAAGTTAATAAAAGAGATATTCATTTTGGTTTTATCCATGATGAAGATAAAAGCATCGATCAAGTTGTTTTGTTAACTTATGTTAAACCTCATTCTTTTACCGGTGAGAACTCCGTCGAAATTATTTCACATGGCTCAATGCTCATCGTTAATCAAATAATTAAGCTTTTGCTTAAATCTGGCGCGAGAATGGCAGCGAACGGGGAATTCTCTTCCCGCGCATTCTTAAATGGCAAAATCGACTTAGTCCAAGCAGAAGCTATTAACGATATGATTAACGCGACTACCGAAGAGGCTAAAGATTTATCAATGCTTGCTTTAAAAGGTGAGAATTCAAAATTATTTAAACCTATCAAAGATCAAATTGGTGAAATTTTAGCAAGTATTGAAGTAAATATTGATTACCCAGAATACGAAGATATCGAAGAAACTTCTAAAGAAAAAGTTATAACTGTTTGTTCAGATATAGTTAAAAAGCTTGATGAACTTATTAAGCAAGGCGAGAAAGATAAAATCTATAAAGATGGTATTAAGATTGCGATTGTTGGTAAGCCAAATGTTGGTAAATCCTCAATGTTCAATGTCTTACTTAAAGAAAGCAAAGCTATTGTCACTCCGATAGCGGGCACAACAAGGGATGTCTTAGAAGGACAAATATCGATCAACGGAGTGCCAACTCAATTATTTGATACAGCAGGCATTCATGATTCAAATGATCAAATAGAACAAATTGGTATTAATAAAGCCAAAGATATTATTAACAAAGCTGATTTAGTTATTCATGTTATCGATGATAATGATATCGATATGGAAATTGCTACATTTATCAAAGATAAAAAGCATATTGATGTGTATAACAAAGCAGACTTAATTAAAGATAAGAAAGAAGACGCTATATACGTATCAGCTTTAAATAACGACGTTAAACCTCTTATTAATAAGATTATTGAGGTTATGAACATTGGTGAAGTAAGCGCGAAGCCATCATTTAATAACGCTAGACAATTAGGCTTACTTAAGAATATGGTTAATAACCTTGAAAAGGCTATTATTGACGCTAAAAACGATGAACCTATAGATTTAATCTCAGTGAGCATTATGCTTGCTTATAATTCAGCTTTAGATCTTCTTGGTGAAAATAATAAAAACGATTTAAGTGACGAGATATTCTCTCGCTTTTGTGTTGGTAAATAAAATGATTATCGATTCACATTGTCATATTAATGACCCAGTTTACGAAAATAACCCAGAAGCTTATGTTAAAGAAGCTAAAGAGAACGGTGTTTCAACTATGCTTGTAGTGGGCTATGACTTAACAAGCAGTAAAAGGGCTATCGAAATAGCAGAAAAGTTTGAAGGTGTATATGCTGCGATAGGAATTATTCCTGCTGAAGTTAAAAACGCTAAACCTGATGACTTATATGAAATAGAAAAGCTTTTAAAGCACAAAAAAGTTATCGCTATAGGAGAAATCGGTCTTGATTATTATTGGGACAAAGAAGAACCTCTTAAAAAAGAGCAAATTATTTTCTTTGAAAGACAAATCGATTTAGCCAATAAACATAAATTACCTGTCTCAATCCATTGCCGTGATGCTTATGAAGATTGCTATAACATTTTAAAGCGTCATCCAGTTCACAAAAGAGGCATTATCCATTGCTATTCAGGATCTTTAGAGATGTCTAAATTATTTACTGATTTAGGATATCTATTAGGTCTAGGTGGAACAGTTACATTTAAAAATGCAATTAAACCTAAAGAAGTCGCTAAACACGTCGCAAGAGATAAATATGTTTTAGAGACAGATGCCCCATATTTAACACCTACACCTCATAGAGGTGAACTTAACCATTCAAAATATCTTTGTTTTATTAGAGATGAAATAGCCTCATTAAAAGGCATTTCTCCTAACGAAGTTGAAGAAGATACAAATAGTAACTTTAATAAATTATTTAATTTATGAAAAAGATCTTAGATGCAATCTTAGTGGTTGAAGGTAAAAGCGATGTCTCTTACTTATCTAACTATATTGATTGTGAATATGTAATCACTAATGGGTCAGAAGTATCAAAAGATACAATTAACTATCTAAAGACAGCATCTAAGAGCAAAAGAATCATTGTCTTAACCGATCCAGATTATCCAGGAAAAAGAATAAGAACACTCCTTGATGAGAATATCGATAACCTCGAACACGCATTTATATCTAAAGATAAAGCCATAAAACATGGTAAAGTAGGTGTAGCGGAATGCGATATTGATGAAATCATGAATGCATTATCAAAATGCTTTGTGAATAAAAAGATAGAAAAGGAAACGATATCGATAAATGATTTATATGAATTAAAGTTGCTCGGTTCCATAAATTCAAAAGAACTAAGAGAAAAATTATCATCTAAATTAGGATTAGGATTTAATAACGCGAAATCTTTATATAAAAGACTTAATTCACTTAAACTAACAAAAGAAGACATTCAAAAATTATTATGAATAAAGTTCAATATCTAGAAAAAGTCAAAAGCTATAAATTCTTAGCGAATAAATCGCTTGGGCAAAACTTTTTAGTAAACCCCGATGTCTGTGAGGCTATTGTTAATAAACTCGAATTAAGTGAAAAAGATAACGCCTTAGAAATAGGTGCCGGATTTGGCTCATTATCCATTTTTCTAGCGGATCATCCATCCAAAACTACTCTTATCGATGTTGATGAAAAAGCAGTTAATTATCTATCAAAAGAGTTTGAAAACAGCAAAAATATCCGCGTTTTGAGGCAAAATATCCTTAAAATGGACGTTTCTTGCTTCGATAAAATCGTTGGAAACTTACCTTATTACATCACAAGCGAGATCATCGAATATCTTTTACTCAACGCGACTAACGCTTCTAAGATCGTGCTTATGACTCAAAAGGAAGTTTATCCAAAATTAACAAATAAAGGTGATGTCTCACCACTATCACTTCTATTAAATTATGTAAGCGATATATCGTCTCCAATGTCTGTTTCACGTAACAACTTTGTGCCGATACCACATGTTGATTCTGTTGTGTTTACATTAACGCCTAATCAGAATATTAAAAATGAAGACAATAAAAAATTATTTAGATTAATGAAATCAATCTTCCTTCATAGAAGAAAAACAATCTTAAATTGTCTTAGCTCCACTATTGGGGATAAACAAGAAGCTTCAAATCTTTTAAAAGAACTCAACGTAAGTGAACTCAAAAGACCTGAGCAACTCGATATCAATTTTTATCTCAATTTATTAAAATTATTGAAGTCAAAAGACTTCATCTCTAAAATAAGATAGACATATGTACGTAAAAGCTTTTGCAAAAATTAATATTTACCTTGATGTCGTCTCTAATAGAGACGATGGTTATCACGAACTCGAAATGGTCATGCTTCCTTTAGAACTCCATGACACTATTTCTTTGGAATTTTTACCATATCTTCATGATACATACATCACATGTGATCATGTTGAACTTCGTGAAACAAAATATAATCTCATCAAATTAACTTTAGATGCCTTAAGAAAAGAATATGGCTTTAAAGAAAATTTCAATATCAAAGTCCATAAAGAAATACCTATTCAAGCCGGTTTAGGTGGTGGTAGCAGCAATGCTGCTGCAGTCATGAAAGGCTTTAATAAGATTTTAAAGCTCAATATGGATAATGAAACGATGAACCATATTGGTAAAACTTTAGGAGCGGATGTTCCTTTCTGCTTACTAAATAAACCTGCTGCAGTTTATGGTATTGGTGAAAAGCTTGAACCTATTAAAGTTAAAAACGATTACTTTGTAATCATCATTAAACCAAAACAAGGATTATCCACCAAGCATGTCTTTGAAAAAGCTGACACTATGGAGCTTGATCACGGAAATATTAATGATGTTATTAAAGCACTTGAATCTGGCGATGATGCTTTACTTGAAAGATCAATGTTTAATTCACTTGAAAAACCATCAATGGAAATGGCACCAGAAGTCATTAAAGTCAAAGATATGCTTCGTAAAGATGGATTTAAGCTTGTCTTAATGTCTGGCTCTGGTTCATGTGTTTATGCAATGACCACAAATCTTAAATTTGCAAAGGAAATGTCTAAAAAATATGAAAAGCAAGACTTAGAAGTATATTTAACAAGGGTGATGAAATGATGGAATTTTTAATTTTAAACGAACCAATTAGTTATTATTTAGAAAACGAAGAATATGAGCGTTTTAAAGACGAACTCAAAACAGTTGATAATCCTTTAGCGCTTTCATATGTCACTAAAAAAATTAAAAATTATATTATTAATAAAACTCTTATTAATAGCAAAGCTATTATTGAAGACATAGATAATGTTTATATCGGTCCTAAAGCAAGCCTTGCTAAAGGATGCGTTATTAAACCTGGAACATATCTATATGGCGAAACATCTATTGATGAAGGATCTATTATTGGCCCTAATACATATTTAGAAAATGTTAAAGTCGGAAAAAATAACACCGTTTTAATGTCGCATATTGTTGATTCTACTATTGGACACGATAACCAAGTTGGTCCATTTGCAAGAATCAGAGGAAACGCCTTGATTGAAGGTAATTCTAGAGTGGGCAACTTTGTTGAGCTTAAAGGCGCTCATCTCCATGAAGGAGTTAAATCTGCTCACTTAACATATTTAGGTGATTGTGAAATCGGTGAAAGAACAAATATTGGCTGTGGCACTATAACAGCCAATTATGATGGCTATAATAAATCACGTACAAACATTGGTAAAGACGTCTTTGTTGGAAGCGGTTCAATCTTAATTGCACCAATAAATGTTGAAGACGAAGCCTTTTTAGCGGCAGGTGGAACATTTACCAAAGATGTTACGAAAGATGATCTTGCCATCGCCCGTGCACGTCAAGAAAATCTAAAAGGTTATTCACACGTAATTAAAAATAGAGCCAAAGCTAAGAAAGAAGCTAGTAAGAAATAATGCTTTTTAGTCGTATTTTTGGACATAAAGTATTTATCGATAAAGATTTAGTAGGATACATCTCACCTGATGGTGATATGTTTAGCGATGGTTATAAATTCGGCGTATTAACCGAATACGGTGAAATCTATATCCATGATGAATATGTTGGATACATCGATGATAACGATAACATCATATGCGATGATATAAATAATGGATATGTATCACCTTCAAATGATTTAGTGTTCGCCTCGCTTGAACTAATAATTAAAGATAAAGATAACGATTAAAAAAGTCCCTCGCCGAAGCGAAGGACTTATTTTTAATAATCAAAGATTATTTCTTGTTTCTAATAGCGGCTTGAGCAGCGGCTAAGCGAGCTACTGGAACACGGAATGGTGAACATGAGACATAATCAAGTCCAGCCTTGTGGTAGAAGTCAATTGAATTTGGCTCACCACCAGTTTCACCACAGACACCAACATGGAGGTTAGGTCTTGTAGCTCTACCAGCTTTAACGGACATTGAAATAAGTTTTCCAACACCTTTTTGATCAAGAGTCTTGAATGGATCTTCTTCTAAGATCTTATTGCTATAGTAGTCTGGTAAGAACTTAGAGGCATCATCACGGCTGAAACCAAATGTCATTTGTGTTAAGTCGTTTGTACCAAATGAGAAGAATTCGGCTTCTTTAGCGATTTCATCGCTTAATAAAGCGGCTCTCGGAATTTCAATCATTGTACCAACGTGATATTTCATGTTCACGCCGGCTTCTTTAATTAATTTATCAGCTGTAGCAACGATTAAATTCTTAACGAACTTAAGTTCTTTAACTTCAAGTACAAGTGGTACCATGATTTCTGGTTCAATCTTGATGTTGAGTTTCTTAGAAACGTTGATGGCAGCTTTGATAATGGCAGATGTTTGCATCTCGCAGATTTCTGGGTAAGAAACAGCAAGACGGCAACCACGGTGACCCATCATTGGGTTAAATTCGTGGAGATCATCAATACGTTTATGAATGAATTCGACAGAATGTCCTGTTGCTTTAGCAAGTTCGGCAATCTTATCTTCTTCTTGTGGAAGGAATTCATGTAGAGGTGGATCGAGTAAACGAATATTGACATTGAGTTCGCCCATTTCTTCAAATAAACCTTCGAAGTCTTTTTGTTGAAGTGGTTCGATTTCTGCTAAAGCAGCAACTCTTTCTTCTTTTGTTTCAGCAAGAATCATCTTTCTGAATGAGAAGATTTTGTCTTTGTCGAAGAACATATGTTCTGTACGGCATAATCCGATACCTTCAGCACCGAATAATTTGGCTTGGTGAGCATCTCTTGGAGTATCAGCATTTGTGCGGACATGAAGTGTTCTTGCTTCATCAACCCATTTCATTAATCTACCGAAGTTACCACTTGATAAGTCTGGTGCAACTTTCTTAATATCGCCTTCATAGACGGAACCTGTGGAACCATCAAGGGAGATAACATCATTTGGACCGAAGACTTTACCATTAATGGTAAGTGTTTTTGCTTCTTCGTTGATTAAGGCTGCTGAACAACCTGTAACACAGCATTTACCCATACCACGGGCAACAACAGCTGCGTGTGATGTCATACCGCCACGGTTTGTGAGAATACCTTCAGAGGCAATCATACCGATTAAGTCTTCTGGAGATGTTTCTGCACGGACTAAGATAACTTTTTCGCCTGCTGCGTGACGAGCTTCAGCTTCTTCAGCAGTGAATGCGAGCTTACCTGTACCTGCACCTGGACCAGCTGGGTTACCAACTGCGAGTTTACGTGAGCTTGCTTTATCTAAGTCAGCTTTATCGAAGTCAGGAAGTAAGAGTTTATCAAATGATACTGGATCGATTCTTAAGACTGCTTCTTCTTCAGTGATGAGTCCTTCATCAACCATGTCGCATGCCATCTTTAAGGCAGCGGCTGGTGTACGCTTACCACTTCTTGTTTGAAGGAAGTAAAGCTTACCTTCTTCGACTGTGAATTCCATATCTTGCATATCGCGATAGTGGAGTTCCATTTTCTTGATTGTTTCTTCAAATTGACGATAAACGTCAGGCATACGTTTTTTGAGTTCATCAATGTGAAGTGGTGTACGAATACCGGCAACAACGTCTTCACCTTGTGCGTTTGGTAAGTATTCAGCTGAAATGGCTTTTTCACCAGTAGCAGCGTTTCTTGAGAAGGCAACACCTGTACCAGATGTTTCACCTTTGTTACCAAAGGCCATTGATTGGACGTTAACGGCTGTACCCCATGAATATGGGATGG
>Ga0247611_10010423_pt1 | contig 10927 bp, 36 predicted proteins | sample 177DNAGHGhighgp2_FD_192422 | JGI IMG/M metagenome (GOLD analysis project Ga0247611, IMG submission 192422) | Sheep rumen microbial communities from Palmerston North, Manawatu-Wanganui, New Zealand - 1770 DNA GHGhigh gp2 | ecosystem: Host-associated > Mammals > Digestive system > Stomach > Rumen... | reverse complement strand
CTAAAAACGTTAGGGTCATGATTTACATAGTTGGTAGCGACATTGTAATAATCTTCTTGGTCAAGACGTCTTCCGCACATGTCACAGACAATAATGTTAGCCATCTTTACTCCTTCATCTTGACCTCGGCGTGAAGCTGGCAAAGCAAATCATCAATCTCAGTAACCATGCTATTGCAGCAACGGACAACACTGAAGCCAAGATCCGAAGCTTCCGGATCTTCTGACATTGCAGTCTCGATGCCAGTAAGGGTGCCTTGAATGGACATGAGCTTTCCGATGGCGATCGACAGTTCCTTCTCGTAGTTCATGTTAAAACCTTTCTCTCTTTACGCACGCATGCCAGAATAAAAAGGAGTTCCTGGATTTCCGGGGTTAATTAAGCCAAGGCATCTTGAAATAGCCGCACTAACTGGAAAATAATCGTCCGAATACTCCTCATTGTGAGGAAGAATAATATCCAAATCCGCAACAACAGCCACCTTAACCCGAATGTTTTCTTCGTCGACTTGTTCGCAGTAGTGCGTCGTAATCATGGTGAAATGCTCGTCCTTTGAATCAAGCATTCGTCGTTCGTCCTCAACAAACCCATCCATGGCAAAACCTTTCTCTATAAATATAAAAGAAAAAGGAGGCCGCGTGTGCGACCTCCAATCGTGAGTTTAAGCCTTCTTCTCAGTTGCTTTCTTCCATTCCTCGTGAAGCCTGTCAAACTCTGCCGCCTCAGCGACGGCCCATTCCGGATTGTGACCGGCAGTGCGGACACCAGCTACTAATCCTTTACAGTAGCCGACAGTCTCACCAGCCTTCCCAACCAGATAGACACCGACGCCGACAGCGGCGGCCTTGAGAAGCTTGTTGAACATGGTAGTTCCTTTCTCTTCAGGAGGCTTATTCCTCCACTAAGCGGCGTGTAAAAGCTACTCACCCTCCAGAATATAAAACTCGTCAAGTTTGCCTTGCTCGTCGGCCAGCCAGTCAAGAACAAGACCTATGAGCAGAATCGATGAGTGTGCAACGTTGGCGCTTCTGGTTTCCGCGTTATAAATGGTAATCCGAGTAAGATGGCATTCATCGCCAAGCTGTTGCTGAGTAAGACCGAGAATTTCGCGCTTTTTCTTAAATAGTTTGGGGTCATATTCAACCATGCTCCACCTCCTAAGAGGCCCTATTCTTTCGACGTTGGTCAATAGTTTTCTTAATGACAGAATAACAGTCATCGCAAATATCATACTTATGAGCGTCATGCCAAGGTTTCGGTCCGCGGTCTTTAGCCTCCTCCACAAGAACGCTAGTATAAAAGTTCAAAAGGATTCGATTTCCGCAAATATCACAAACGTGTTGATAAGCCATTCTCCACCTCCAAAACAAAAGGAGGCCGCGTGTGCGACCCCCTAATCGACGGTTAGTACTTCATACAAAAACCTCTGAACCAACCAGCGATCTTCTCGCCATCCTCCTTGATGACTTCGCCAATCGGCCTCTTCTGCATGCCGGCCTTGAACTCCTCGAGCTTGAGCGCCCGAAGAGCCAGGTAGCCTCCAGTAGCAACCGTGGCAATCTGTCCCCAATTGATGTAATGCGAAAAGTGCCTAGTTCGTGCCATGTCGTCCTCCTAACGACGTAACCAACCTTCCATTAAGCGACGTGAAAAATATCACGACGAAGTTGCTCCTTAAGCGCATGACGAGCAGCCCTGTGAATCTTCTTTCGGCCATTAGTGCGCCTCTTCGTATGTCCGCCCTCATCGGCATTCCAGCCATCGCCACAAGAGATACCGTTCTTCCAATCCTTCATGGTTGCCTTCTTAAACGAATCGCGCATTCAAGCCTCCTAAAAATAAAAGAGAAGCCGCGTGTGCGACCTCTCTTTAGTGCTTAATAGTGCTTAGACGAGCATAGTCCTAACATAGGCTTCAGACACGCCAAGTTTCCATGCGATCCAAGCCGTCGTGTGTCCGCTCTGTCGCATCAGATAAATGCGACGACGAAACGCAACGTCTTTTGCCTGACGGTTGTTGGCGATAATCTTATTTGCCAATTTCGTGCCTTTCTCTATCAGCAGCACCATTACTGCCACTAAGCAGTGTGTAAAATATACCAAGTTACAAGAACCGATATAACAAAGCTAAGGACAATCCATCCTATAACCAACGTTTGGTCGGCTGGTTCTAGCGTTATCACCCATTGATAGAAACAATACGCGAGTGCCACTACACATAAGGAGATAAAGAATGTTCCTATAAAAATAACAATAAGGTCTTCGTCAAGCACAAAGCCACCTCCAAAATAAAAAGGGAAAGGGCCTGTAAAAGCACCCTTTCCTTTGAAACCTAGCTAAGAGCCTCGCAAGCCTTCTCGGCGAGCTCGGCACCGACATAGCAGCCTGCCGTGATGGCTACTCCCATTACGAAGTAGACGCCACAGAGAACCGCGATAGCCTTAAAAGTGCCCATTGTTCCTCCTTATGTTTTGCCTAAGCATCCTTACTTAGGTTTCCATTAAGAGGTGTGTAAAATTAAATGAGCGAATCGTCAAAACCAATAAGTTGCGGTTTCTTCCAAGTTTCGTTTACATTATAGACGGTTATGCCGAGGACTTCGTATGCCGTAATGACGCGTTCGCCTTCCTTATAAATATCAACATCCCAAACCATATTTCCAGAAGGCTGTGAATTGTTCTTGAATTCCACATGAGCCTTGAAGTGCTTATCCACCTTAGCAATCCAGGTCACGTAGAAATCCTCAATTGTGTACGGGCAAAAGCCGTCGCGACGAGCAAACCAGTCCATAACAGTGCCCTTGGCTTGGTTGCTGAGTTTCTTAGCAAGCGACCTATATTCAGGCGTCGTCTCCATGTTGTGCCTCTCTCTCATCGGCCAAATATTTGGTAAGTGCTTTGATTCTTAGACATCCTATCCACAAAGTGTCCGCGAATCGGGTCATATCAGCGCTCTTCTTCATAACAGCCTTTTTATCTTTGCGGTCAATGGCTCTTTTAAGGCCGTTTAGAGCCGACTGATAATTACCATATCCTTCCCGTGCCTTTTTATACTCCGCGTTTATTTGCTTATAGGTGAATTCGTCTTCCATCGCCTGAATTTGTTCACCAATTTCTTCAAGCGACAGGTAATGGTTAATTTTCCTTACCACAGTCAACCCTAGCCATTATGCAATCATTAATAGTCTTGAGAAGTTCCTTGTGACAGTCTTCGCATAGAGTCAGTTGATTGTAATAGGCAGGCTCGTTTCCATTCACAAATCCGGACCAGGTGATTTGCCCGCAGTCGTTGAAGTACCTATCGATTTCGCGGCCGCATCGAAAGCACGACTTCTCGAGAGTAGTGTCCATTAGAGCTTCCTTTCCAAATCGTAAATATAAACGAACAGGGCGAATGCTCCGCACGTAATTGAGCCGTCGCAAATGCCAATATACCATTCGGCAGTACCAACCTCAAATAGCAGTTTAATGAAAAGCATAAAGAATATAACTGCTAGCGCATAGCGAACGTGCATAAGAGTTTCTTTAATCAAACGAATGGTCTCGCGAGATTTCATCATATGGTCTGCGAATTCCATATACATGCCAGATACAATCGAGTCAGTAGATACTTTAAAATTCATTACCAGTCTACCTCCCAGCCGTTATCCATAAGGTCGTCGCACTCGGAAAGCCACTGATCGAAAATATCATTCGGCATGCCTTCCGTAGTGTAGTCTCCATCTTCCTGCTCGGCACCAACATTCGGCTCAGGCCAACCGTTCGCGTTCCAATCGATACTTCCGTTTTCGTCATAAATAACTGCCATAAATATCAAACTCCTTAATCAAAAAGCAACAACAAAAGCCCCACTAACACCATGAGCGCTACATCAATAAGTAAAATTGCGTATACCCAGTCTGTCCAGGTCTTGCAGATATCACATAAGTTTTCGATTACCCACACCAAGCCGCGATATGCGCTGACCGCTAGCAAAATGAACGCTAGAAAAACCCATATGATTAATAGAATCATAAGAACGGTCTTCAAAAATTGCTCAATCATTCGCAAGCCCCTTTGCTAAAAGAAAAAGGCCGTCCGAAGACGACCCTTTTCACTCCTTTCTTGTCTAATCTTTAGAAGCCTTCTTGTATAGCCAATAGATAGGCCATGCAAGCAGAGCTATAAACCCCAATGCATGAAACCATTTGCTATCCTTGCTATCCATGGAGTCTCCTTTCGCTAGACAATAACTCCATTAAGCGCCGTGTAAAAAATCCTTACTTCTCTGCAGATTTCCAACTGTCGAGATACATCTGGTCAAGGTCGGTCCAATGGTCTTTATTTGGCATGTCTCCAAACTGATACTGAGAAATATCACTGACCATACGTTGCCACTTCAGACGAACCTCCGCGTCCTTTAGCTTTGCTTGCTGAAGAAGCTCGTTTGCTTCAGCTGCGTATTGCTTAGCTTGAGCAAGCTTTACGTCAAGAACCTTATTTTTCCACCAAAGAATGGAAAGTCGACCGAGATAGAAAAATGCTACATAAAGCGCACCGTGAAGCACAATGTAAAAAATAGTATAAAGCATATTAGAACTCCTCATCAACGTTGTATCGAAGGTGATCCTTATCGAAAATATAAACTCGTTCTACGCCCTTATAGAACAAATCTAAGATGTTTATTTCTACCAATTCTCCAAGCACACTAAATCCGTAATACCCCTCGGGAAGATTATCTAAAGATATAGATTCAATCAAATGGTCGGGATTCTGTGTTTCGCGATTAACGGCAAGCCATCTTGTATTTTCAGCCGTATTAAATAAAGTCTCTTTCGCTGGTTTAAAGTGCTTAGCCATTGATTCCCTCCCGTTCATCCTTATACGTAATTGCGGCGTCATCTTTTTCGATAATATAAACCATTTCAACGCCTTCGTAATACAACTCTAAAACATCGAGTTTGAAAACCGGACGGGTCGTGTCTATCCTAGCGACATTCTTTAAAGAAAGCGGTTCGTACTGTTTCTCGTGAGGATCATGCAATATTATCATTCCACGATTACACATCAAACCACCTTTCTTCCACAATTAGGACAGGAATGCGTCTCTTCAAAAACATATCTATCCGCGACAAATCCGCAAACGCTGCATCCAACACAGTCCTCTCCATACTGAGGATAGGATTCTAGTTGGCACTCATTGCTGTTCTTATCTGCTACTCGATAAACGCGATTCCCTTTTTCGTTCACGTATTCATCAAAATCGTATTTGTCAGTTAGATTCATGCCCTTCCTCCAAAAACAAAAGAGAAGCCGCGTGTTTTCACGCAGCCTCTCTTTGGCGGTTACCTTGAAAATCTTTTCTCAATGTCATGGCCAATCTGGCGGTACTTTTCCATGATGGCAATGGATTCCGAATCGCCCTTTGCCGCTTCATTGGCAAGAACACTTATAAAGACGCTCTTTACCAAAAAGCCAAGCTTGAACGAAATCGCTGCCACTAGAATAAGTACGATAACATTGATGACCATCCTAACTCCTTTCGTTGGCTTCCACCTCATTAAGAGGAGTGTAAAAGATGTTGGGGACAGTCCCTCCGAGAATAAAACGCTCCAAAGCATCCTCCATGCTTATGAGATTTGGATTGTTCATGCAATAAATCTTAATAGCAGCTTTTCTTATCGGAATACAAACCGTTTTGGACTTTTTGTTTTGCCTGGGAATAACAAGGTAGCCTTTCGGTTTTTCTTCCGAAATATAAGGTACTTTATGATACCACGGCGTTTTTCGGTTCATGCTCATCACCAAAAAAGCTATACCAATAATTTCTAATCATGACTGCGTCTTTTTTTATTGTTTCAATTACTTCTTTTCTAAAGCGAGCTTCGTACCAAGAGTCGGGTAATTCAGTATAGAACATAAGGATAAAGCGCGACAAATCGCGTCCAGCAAGAGTCTGGAATTCTGTCACAAGCTTAAAGAGAATTTCTGGCGTCATATTCCCTCCTAAATATCCGTTTACAAAACCGCAGGTAAACGGCTTGTTCTAAGGCGATTTAAGGCCCTCAAAATTTCAAAATGGGTAATTATACCTTAATTTGGGATAATTTTGTGAGTTTGGGAATCGTATCTATAACGTTCGGATAGGAAACCGTTCTTATGGAACAAAATAGTCTCCGAAACTGGTTCTATAATGATTCCAGGATATATAGAATCATAATGATGAAGCACAATATAATTCGATATGGATACTGGGTCATAAACAAAATCTACATCGGTTTTGGATACATCCATTCCAAAATGATACGCGATACGCACCAGGTCTTTAAGAGTGTAATGAGTGTTATAACGCATGTCGTCCATTACTCCACCTCCTGAATATCAATGGTAAGCTCGATGTCATCGAGTTCGTCAAGACTAATACCAAGCGCCTTTCTAAGTCTGGAGATTGCATCTTTAACTTCGTACAAATTTACATTAGGCGCCGTATAAGATTTGCATCCGACCGGCACATTCTCCTCCACCAAATATCCGTGCTTCGTCGACCTAACTGTCAAAATCTTTTCGGCCATAGTTCTCTCCTTTGTTCGATGGCCCGCTTGCCAAAATATAAAAGGAAAAGGGCGTGTGCCCAATTCCTTTGAAACTAGTCAATAACAACCTTCTTGACCTTACGCATCGGAAGTGCCTCGAGGGCGTCGCTCAGCATGCGCAACGGCATCGTCAGAATAACGCCGACAACAACCGGGGCGTTAATGGTGGCCCAGTAGATGTCGTCGTTAACGCTGTCGATAGCGTCAATCGTACGCTGGAAACGGCTCTCGTACACAACAACCTTTGTCATTTTGGTTCCTTTCGTCGTATGACAATACCTTCCATTAAGCGGGGTGTAAAATATAAGGAAAAGAGAAAGGGCCTGTAACAGCCCAAGTCTCTTTTGTAGTTAAAGCTTGTGTGAATTCGAACGCATGTTGCACTCAATCTCAACAAGCTCGCGATGAGCCTCACAATTCCTAACATAAGACTCAACGACGACCTTGATGGCATCGATAATGCTTGACATGATAGTTCCTTTCTTTCGTCTTTATCTTTCCATTAAATTGTGTGTAAAAAATAAAGGAAAGAATTCCCAACCCAGTAAGCACGAATGCTTATCTATACCGCCTCCCGTAATTCGCGGCTTCCATTCTTTCCATTAAGGAATGTGTAATTTTTGCAAAAACGCAAAGGGCGTGTGCCCAATGCGCTTAAGCTTTTAGATGTATCGATACGGTATTAATAGTGAATGCAAAAGCAAATATCGCCAAGTCGACGGAGCTAATATGATCAAAATCACTTCGTCGTCTTTGTGAACTATATCGGTCAAAGTACCGCTATAGAATCTAACAAGACGTTGAATATCATTTTTGGTCATACGCTCGTACTCGTCTTTTGATAGATGCTTTTCAATAGTAACCAATTCCATATGTTCTCCTTTCTATCTGCTCCATTAAGCGAAGTGTAAAAGAGAAAGGGCCTGTAAAAGGCCCAGTCTCTTGTTACAGGACAATACCGGTGTACATAGTGTAGTTTTTATTAAATCTCTCGCGCACGTCTTGGTCCGAGAATATCTTTGGATAGCATATACGAATCGACCATGTAACATTACGATCTTCGCACAATTCATTTGAGCATGTGCTATGCTCGTAACCATTACGTAGTTTCTTCTCATACGCTCCTTTCGAGATTTCTCTAAAGCCAAGAAACGTGAACAACAGATAAACATCACGAACTTCCACTTTTCCTCCTTTTCGATATTTAACCTGTCCATTAAGCAAAGTGTAAAAAAAAAGGGCCTGTAAAAGACCCTTTCAGTCGAGGTTACTCCTTAAACAGGATCTCCATCCGAAGGACGTCGAGTGCCTTGTACTGCTCGTCGCACTCATCGATGCGCTCCTGAGCACACTGGCGTCGCTTCTCCCACGACGCTCGGTCCTCAAGAACGTTTGCGATGAGCCCGTCGATCAGTCGAATCATAGCGTTCTTGTCGTCCATTGTAACTCCTTTCGTTGAGTTCCACCTCATTAAAGCACGTGTAAAATATAAAGAAAAAAAGAAAGGACGTGTAAGATTTCTCAAACACGTCCAATCTTGTTGGGTTCTCAGCGATTAGTTACCGCCAAAACGCCGCCTTAGCCACAAGGGAACGACCTTCGAATGCAATACGTCAGTCTGCTCGAAGAACAACGTAGCTCCCGCGAGTAAGATGGTAGTGCCGGTCGCCAACCAGGTTTTGGCATCAATCTTGTGCTCAGCCCAGATCTTTTCATGCTCCAAGCTTTGCTCGTCGATGCTCATATACCTCGCCAACAACTCAGCCTTCTCATCCTCGTCGTCAGAAGCCAAGTACTGCTCCAAAATCTCAGACTTCGCCACTTCTAGCAGGTCTTTCCTCTCATTCCACCAAGGTAGTCTCATATAGCGTGTCCTTTCTCTCGAGATTACCCTCCATTAAGCGGGGTGTAAAATATCACAAATACGTCGATACTCTCGCTTAAGCCTTCCGCACTCCCTGGTGCACTCGATAATCTTCTCCTCAGAAATATAAGTGCTTGTGGATGCCTGACGATAATACATGTCAACAAGGTTCTTCAGTTCGTCGCGCTTCTTATGAAAGTCTTTACGAGCCGTAGCTGCGACAACAAAAATATCATCAAGCTCTTCACCAGGAGCAACCGTCTTCTGGTCGGGTTGCCTATACGTTATTGCCAAGGCTCCTCCTCCGCATGCTTAACCTTCAGCATAACCGTATTCTTATTTGCAAGGACACTAGGATAATCGTCGATAGCAATCGAGTAAATATCCTTGTCAGGATTCGACGTATCCACAATGAGCTGACCATCACCCTCGTAGCTAGAAGTACTGATGTTCATGATGCTGCCAAGGAACGTCGTGAACAGAGTAATGATGCCGACCATCAGAGTGCCATTAGGCCAACCGAGAAGCGTGGCCATGCCTGCGATAAGCGTGGACAGGGCCGGAAGAAACGTAGTGACGAACCACTTGATTTGATCATAACGCTCGTTACTTAACTGCATAATATCCTCCTAAAGAGTCTTTCCTTCTGTGTAGTCATAATGCCAAGGTCCTGCAAATATAGCACCATTAGCATCTGTCGAATAGACTTCCCTAACTAGGCTTGACCCAGATCCAAATACATAACCCAATATAGAGCATAAAAAGAAAAAAGTCAAGAGTAGCAAGGTCCATTTGTAAAACTCCTCACGCATTGCAAGCCTTTCTCTCGAAAAACAAAAAGCCAAAGGCCCAGCAAAAACTCTGCCGGGCCAATGGCCTTATAACCTAGTTCAGTTTGTCCAATTCGTACCGAAGGTTCTCGATACGATGCTCGAGCTCACGGATCTGCTCGTCGCGGTTATCGTAGCAGCTCAGATGAACAATCATCAGCTGAGCATCGCGAATCTCACGACGAAGGGCAGACTTAATGGTCTCAAACATGATCTTACCTTTCTCTGAATTAGACTACCCTATGTAGTCTTCTCATCAAAAGGCGTGTAAAAATTACGCGTACTCAAAGTCGTCGTAATCTTCCTCATCAATATCGGCATCCTCAATCGGCTCGTCCGGTGTATCAGGATGCTCAGGGTCGTCCTCCTCGACCGTAAGCATATTGATAGCATCAATGAGGTCGGTGCGAATAGCTTGGTACTTGGCTAGGTCGGACTTTAGAGATTCATTCGTAGCCGTTAACGAAGCCAGTTGCGTTTCATTGGAAGCAATGGACGCCTCAGTAGTGGCAATCTTTCCCTCAATATCAGTCAAAGCTTCTTGTAAAGGAGCAATAGCACTATCAGCCATTAGACCTCCCTCATTTCAAGTTTTTGAACTCTAGCAATAAGGCTATCGATGAACCCATTATCTGGTTTGATCACCTTATACTTAGCATGCATATCAAGTAATGATGATAATTCCTCTGATGTTACCCAGCCTCGAGTGATATACTTCTCGCAATAATGAAGGATTGAAGTTCGCATAGTAGCTTGAGTGGCGTCCACAATACCATCCATCTTTTTATCGGTACTTTTACGCCATTCCTTGCTTTCATCTCTATAAGACTTAAGCGAATCCAACACAAGCTTGACTGCCCAACCGACTGCACCTGTGAGAATAGTCTGAAATATCAATCCTAGTGGTATGTTCACAGTCATTAATGGGCTCCTACGCAACTCGCTTGATCTTTAAGATCGGATTCTCCAGAACAATGGTACTTTCGCCATTGTTGCGAACCGTGGCCACCGCTACGCCATAGCAACACGTAGGAACGAATGTGCTACGGAATACATTATTTACATCGCCAACGGCCGCGGTCGCGTGATTCATTTCAGTTTCAGAAAGAGGCGAGCCATCAATGAATATAGTAAGATTCGCGTTTTCGCCGGCCGTAGTCGCGCCGATATTTCCACCTGCTGCGATTTCATAAATCGCATTCTTCATATTTAAGGTTACTGCACCGGAGCCATTACGATGACATTCTGCGCACCCCGTGTGCATAATCACAGTATCGAAAGTTGCGGACTGACCAGGACCAAGCGTTAAGCTAGTACTATTAGTAAGAATAATCACTGTTGTCAACTCCTAAAATATAAAAGTTTTGTAAAACCCAAAGGACGTGTGTCCCTTGGGCTGGTTGGGGTTATTTAATTTCTTTTGGTGGACAGACCCAGTGGAAAACATGCACAAGTCGGCCGTCGATTATTCGATTCCTTCCGCCATAGGATTCGTCGCAAGTCCGTTCGATCTCGTTAAGTGCTTTGAATGCTTTTTCGCACTCATCGTAAACTTCGATCGGGTCGGCGCTTACGTACTCGATCCTTCCTGGCGTCAGGTCCTTATAATACGTGACCTCTTTCATGATAATCCATGCGGTAGCCATTCCTAACTCCTTTCAAC
>Ga0247611_10010422_pt1 | contig 10927 bp, 14 predicted proteins | sample 177DNAGHGhighgp2_FD_192422 | JGI IMG/M metagenome (GOLD analysis project Ga0247611, IMG submission 192422) | Sheep rumen microbial communities from Palmerston North, Manawatu-Wanganui, New Zealand - 1770 DNA GHGhigh gp2 | ecosystem: Host-associated > Mammals > Digestive system > Stomach > Rumen... | reverse complement strand
ATGTATGCAGCATGCATTAAGCTTTTTTCTTAAACGTTGATACTGATACCACTCATCAGATAACTACTGCTCCAACAATGAAACAAGCTGACGAGGTTTTATCTCCGATAAGAACAGCGATTACCAGAGCTAGAGGTCCATTATTCCAATTTCTTACTATGGGGTCTCTTCAAAATACTACTGGTAATAAAGCACTTAGACAAAAATTAGCTTCTACTAAAAAGGGAATCGAAAATTTCTTAACTGGATCTCTTCTTGAAATACGTCCTATGAGCATTAATAAGCTTCAAGGATTGAGATCTAAGATTAATAGCGTAGACGAGTGGTTGTCCGGAGACATTAGAGAAGATCCAATAGCAGCAATTGAACAGGGAGCTAGCAAGTTAGATGATTATCTTATTATAGCTACTAGTTCTGAAGGAACTGTTCGAAATGGTGCTGGCGATACAATTAAAATGGAGCTTATGCAAATATTGAAGGGTGAGTATGTAAATCCCCACGTTTCAATATTTTACTATAGGCTTGATGATGTTAGCGAAGTTAATGATCCATCGATGTGGATAAAAGCTCAACCGAATATTGGTTTGACTGTTACGTACGAGACGTATCAGTTAGATGTCGAACGAGCTGAAAAATCCCCAGCCACAAGAAATGATATTTTGGCAAAGCGTTTCGGTATTCCTATGGAAGGGTATACATACTTCTTCAGATATGAAGAAACTAAAGTTCATAGGAAACGAGATTTTTGGAATATGCCTTGTTCCATGGGAGCAGACCTTTCGCAAGGCGATGACTTTTGTGCATTTACATTTCTCTTTCCACTCCAAAATGGCTGCTTTGGCGTTAAAACTAGATGCTATATAACCACCAGAACATTCTATAAACTACCAGGTGCCATGAGATCAAAATACCAAGAATTTATTGACGAAGGAACTCTTATCGTTAATGATGGAACAGTTCTAGATATGATGGAAGTATACGAAGATCTTGACGAACATATTATACATTGCGAGTATGATGTCAGATCTTTTGGATATGATCCTTATAATGCTCGCGAGTTTGTCGAAAGATGGAGCAGAGAAAATGGACCCTATGGAGTTGAAAAAGTTCCACAAGGTTCTAAAACTGAATCTGTTCCTCTTGGAGAATTAAAAATGCTTGCCGAAGACAGGGTGCTATTATTTGACGAAGTTATGATGTCTTTTACTATGGGGAATTCAATAGTTCTTCAAGATAATAACGGAAATAAAAAACTTTTAAAAACTCGTTACGAGCAAAAGATCGACTCAGTATCTGCTCTTATGGATGCTTATGTTGCATACAAATTAAATAGAGATATGTTCGATTAGTAATCTGGAGTTTCGAATTCGTAGGAGGTGAGATATGAAATTTACAGATAGATTAATACATGCATGGAATGCTTTTTCTTTAAACGATAGAAAATCGTATAATCAGTATCCGATAAATAATCCAGGTGGAGTTACTTCTTCATACAGGATAGATAAAACACCTCTTAGAGTCGGAACTGAACGATCTATACTTGCTTCTATTTATAATCGAATAGCTATAGACGTTGCAGCCATTGAGATACGACATGCACGTATAGATGCTGATAGACGTTTTCAAGGAGAGATAAAGTCTTCCTTGAATGAATGTTTAGCCATATCTCCGAATAAAGATCAAACTGCTAGAGCATTTCTTATGGATGTAGTGCTATCGATGTTTGATGAGGGATATGTAGCAATTGTACCCATTGATACTGACATCGATATTACAAGATCGAATTCATATGATATACAATCCATGAGAACTGGCAGGATTACGCAATGGATGCCTGATTACGTTCGAGTGGAAGTTTATAACGATAAAGTTGGTAGACGAGAAGAACTCACCATGCATAAATCAAAGGTGTGTATAATTGAGAACCCTCTCTATCAAGTTATGAATGAGCCGAATTCTACTTTGCAGCGATTGAAGCATAAACTTGCTTTGATGGATGCTACAGACGATAGACAAAATTCTGATAAATTAAATATGATTATACAGCTTCCCTATACAATTAAAAGTGAAGCTAGAATGCAACAAGCTGAAAAGCGTAGAAAAGAAGTGGAGCTTCAGTTAACCGATTCAAAGTATGGAGTTGCTTACATTGATGGTACTGAGAAGATTATTCAACTTGGTCATCCTATAGAGAATCGATTAATTGAACAGATTGAATATTTTACAAATCAACTGTACGCACAATTGGGATTAACACCAGAAGTATTTAACGGTACTGCTGATGAAAACGCTATGTTGAATTATAACAATAGGACACTAGAACCCATTGTGTCAGCTATAGTTGATGAAATGAATCGAAAATTCCTAACTAAGACGGCTAGAACTCAAGGGCAAGCTATTGTGTTCTTCAAGGATCCATTTAGTCTTGTTACTGTTGGAAATCTTGCTGACATTGCAGATAGTCTTACGAGAAACGAAGTTCTTAGCAGTAATGATATTCGTGCAATACTTGGTTACAAGCCAGTCGAAGGACAACGTGCTGAGGAATTGGTCAATAAGAATATTAATCCGGTTGATGCTGGAATGATACCACCTGAGATGATGGGTAGTACAGCCACCGAACCTGTAGAGGGTAGTCTAGGAGATACTACAAATCAAAATGGCAAGGTTAATCAGGCTTCGATGTCTAAAGAAGAATTACAGGCTTATTTGAGAGAGCTTGAGGCATATCAACTTGAGCTAGATGAGTTGAGTAAGCAGGTGGATGAAGCATGACAGGACTGAAATATAGATACAGGTTACCGATAACTGAAGATGATGTATTGAAGCATGCACAAGATGCTCGTACACAAAGATTGAATTATGATCCTCAAAAACGTAGGGAAAGATATTTACGAGACAAGGCTTCTGGAAAAACTGGGTTTAAAGGTGTTACAGCTAGAACCTCTAATCCTTATGGGAACTTTGCTAGTTTATATTATGACCCTACAAAGGCTGCCGAATATTATAGAACTCATAAAAAAACTACAAATAGCGTAAAAGATTATAAAAGTAATAAGACTTCTAATTCGAACAATTTTAGTTCTGAAGAAGGTTCTGTACAAGAAAAAACAGCTAATACTGGAGGATCAGGTAGTTCTAGAGGTTCTGGTAGTTCTGGTGGGTCCGAAAGACAACCTGGAGATACTTCGGATAGAGAAGCTATAGATTCCGAACGCCAAGCTCAACAAGAGCAAATACAACAGATTCGAGACGAAATAGCAGCTTTACGAGAAGCTAGTAAAGAAGAAAAGGCTGGACTTCGTGAACAGGCTAATGCTAAAATTCAAGAACTTAAAGAATCTTTAGCTGAAAAAATTGAAAACATAAAAAGTCAAATAGAAGAAGCGACGGAAAGTGGTAAACTGGAGCGAGAAAATCTCAAAGACGTTGCTGAGCAAGATATTGCTAACGAAAAAGACAAAACTGAAATCAAGACTGAGTCTGAAGTAAAAGCGCTTAAAGATAAACTAGATTCTCAAACTAATCCTTTACGCGAAAAGAATGCTAGCTTGAGAGGTAAATTAGATAGTTTATCATCTGGATCAGAAGAAGCCGCTAAGCTTAGACGATTAATTATGCAAAATAATATTAAAATTTCTGATTCAAATGCTGATTATACAGAGAGTGTCACTACAGTTAGAACTACTTATTCCAATGATTTGAGAAATAAGATAGACGAAATTAGAAATACACTTAAAGAGAATTTAAATTCTAGTACTGCTAAACAGAAAGAAAATATTGCTTCTCTTCGTAATAATATAAAGAGTCTTCGTGAAGAGAATCGTAATAAAATAAAAGAAATACGAGAAGATCTTAAATACAATATAGATTATATTACAAAAGAGACTAAGTATAATGTTGCGGAAAAACAAAATGAGATACGAAGAATTCGAGGAAAAGAAGAACAAGAACTTCCAGAAAAACCTAGTTTAGATGACGAGCCGAATAGGGGTCCAACTAGAATCAGATCCGAGACAAATGAAGAAGCCGGATATAGATCTAAAGCCGCAAGTTCGACAAGTTCGTCAGATGCTACCAAGGTTACCGGAGTATTAAGAAAGAAAAAGAATACATAGAAAGGAAGGTGTAATCATGTATGATTTTAGTGGATATGCCACTAAAAATGATCTAAAGTGCAGTGATGGTCTTATCATTAGAAAAAATGCATTTAAGGATAGTGATCATACTAGGGTTCCTTTAGTATGGCAACATTATCATGATAGCCCATCCAATGTATTAGGCCATGCGGATCTTGAAAACAAAGAGAATGGCGTATATGCATATTGTACATTCAATGACACCGAAGCTGGTCAAAACGCTAAGGCTTTAGTTAGGCATGGAGACATTACTTCTATGTCTATATATGCCAATCGATTGATCAAACAAGGATCTAATGTTGTGCATGGACTTATACGAGAAGTAAGTCTTGTTATGGCTGGGGCGAATCCTGGTGCAGTTATCGATCCTCTCAGTGTTGCGCATAGTGATGGGTCTCTTACAGAAATAGACGACGAGGCCATCATTTATACGGGTGAAGATTTTATTATGCATTCTGATAAGCAAGAGGGAGATGATAAAATGGCTAATGATTCAGATAAGAAAGAGACTGAATCTGATACTAATGAAGAGACTATTGGTGATATTCTGAAAACGTTTAATAAAAAGCAAATGGACGTTTTGGAGTATTTGGTTTCGCAGGCTATGGAAAAAGGTCAGTCTAGCGTTAAGCATGCTGATGATTCTGATGGGACCAATAGCGACGATTCTGACGATGATTCGAATGATGATGAAACTATTGAAGATGTTCTAAAGACATTTAGCAAGAAACAGCGTATGGTATTAGAGTTTCTTGTCGGTCAGGCTTTGGCCAAAAATAATAAATCTGATGATGTGGAGGAAGACATGAAGCACAATGCTTTTGACGATCAGAGCACTACCGGTGACGAGTTCCACGAGCTGTCGCATTCTGAAATTTCGGAATACATTGCCGCTGCAAAGAGGGGATCTAACGGTTCCCTAAAGGAGGAATTCCTTTCTCATGGTATTGAGAACCTTGAAGTTCTTTATCCAGAGGCCAAGATGGTTGGACAGAATCCCGAGTTGATTAGCCGCGATATGGGTTGGGTTACTAAGGTTTGGAATAGCCTTAGGAAGACTCCATTTGCTCGTACTCGTTCGGTTGCTGCTAACATCACTGAGTACGAGGCTCGTGCTCGTGGCTATGTGAAGGGTAATCAGAAGATCGAAGAGGTTCTTAGCCTTCTCGGTCGTTCTACTACCCCTCAGACTGTATACAAGCTTCAGAAGATCGATCGTGATGATGTCGTTGATATTACTGATCTTGACATCGTTGCTTGGATGAAGAATGAGATGCGCACGATGCTCAATGAGGAGATTGTTCGTGCTGTTCTTGTTGGCGATGACCGTCCGGCTACGGATCAGAGCTACATCAATCCTGAGCATATCCGTCCTATTTATCAGGATTCTGATGTCTACACGATTCACGATGTAGTTGAGATCGAGTCTGGGGCTACGTTCAACGACATTGCTGATGCTATTATCGAGCATTCAGTACTTGCTCGTAAGAACTATATGGGTTCTGGTACTCCTATTATGCTTGCATCTACTGATGTTATTACTCGCATGCTTCTGGCTAAGGATACCCTGGGTCATCGTATGTATCGTAATGAGTCTGAGCTTGCTGCAGCTCTTCGCGTGTCTGAGATTGTTGAGGTTCCCATCTTTGATGGTGTCACTCGTACTGCTCAAGTTACGAGCACTAGCGGTAGTCAGACTGTTACCACTAGTGAAGAGCGTAAGCTTCTTGCTCTAATCGTCAACCTTAATGACTATACGGTTGGTACCGATAAGGGCGGCGAAGTAAATCTCTTCGACAACTTCGACCTTAACTTTAATAAGTATGAGTACCTTATCGAGACTCGTTGCTCTGGTGCTCTTACCAAGCCGTATTCTGCAATTGCTATCGAGACCACTAGCGAGTTGCCATTCTCGTTTGGTACCGTTAGCGGAATGTATAAGAATCGCAAGGACAAGGGCGAGACCGGAATTACTGGTTAATCTCGTTTGAATCAAAATCGGAAGTGATGGCGCATGGCTCGATTTTACGGAGCAATTGGATTTGCTATAACTGAAGAAGTACGTCCTAGTATTTATAAAGAAATTTATAAAGAACGATACTACAAAGGTGATGTTTTGAAGAACAATCGCCAATGGAATCCATCAGATCATTTGAATGATAATCTGGTTATCCAGAATGATATCAGCATAATAGCTGATTCGTTTGCTATTTCGCATTTTGGAGTCATGCGCTATATTCGTTTCATGAAACAAACGTTTGAGATCACTTCTGCGACAATCGATGTCGAACGACATAGAATCACTCTAAGTCTTGGAGGTATATTCAATGTCCCAGACGAAGATTGAGGAACAAAGAGAGCTTTTAGATTCTAAGTTTCGTGAAATACCAGGAATTAGGAAGGTTTATTTTCAACCTCCATCTAGCGAGAAGATAGAATATCCGTGCATTATATACACGCTAAAAGATATTGAGACTACATATTCAAATAATACTCGTTATTTGTCTATTCCTGTATATGATGTGATAATGATAGACTATAACCCAGAAAGTGAAATACAACAATATATTCTTGATTTGGGCGACGGTTGTCATGTTAGATTTGATAGATTTTATACATCTGATAATCTAAATCACTGGGTATACCAGATATATTTTCTGAAAGCTTTGTGGTAAAAATTTTTGTATTGGAGGTACGTCATGTCACGTATTGTTTGGGATGCTTTAGGTGAGCATTTCTTTGAGACTGGTGTTGATCAGGTAGTCTTATATCCAGCCTCTTCTACGGGTACGTATCCGGAGGGAGTGCCTTGGAATGGTGTCACTTCTATTTCTGAGTCTCCTTCTGGTGCTGATCCCAATAAGCAGTGGGCTGATAACATTAATTATCTTACCCTTTATGGTGCTGAGGAGTTTGGCGCGACTATTGAGGCATTTACTTATCCTGATGAGTTTGCTGCTTGTGACGGTTCTGCTGTTCTATACCCAGGTGTTCGGATTGGTCAGCAGCCTCGACAGGGCTTCGGTTTATGTTACCGCACCAAGGTTGGCAATGATGTCGTTGGCCAGGATTTAGCTTACAAGCTCCATCTTATTTATGGATGTCGTGCAGCTCCTTCTGAGCGTAGCTATGAAACTATTAACGACTCTCCTGAGGCCATGACGATGAGCTGGGAAGTGAGTACTACTCCTATCGCAGTATCTGGTCATACTCCTACGGCTCAACTTACCATTGATAGCCGAGACTTTAGTACTGCTGATCTTAGGGCTAAACTTACTGCTCTTGAGAACATTCTCTATGGTACAGATGGTAGTGGTAATTCTGAGGGAACTGTTGCACGACTTCCGACTCCCGATGATATCTACGATTTCCTTTCTAAGCCATAAATCAAAATAACAAGTATGGAGGGTGGTTTCCTGTAGTGCAAATTATTCTAGATAACAATTTGCGTTACGGTGTTAGTGTAAACCTAGCTAGTAGCGTGGGACGGTCTACTAGTTTTTATTAAATCGTTTATAGAATGCCCCCGTGTCCGAATTGGCATAGGAAGCAGACTTAAAATCTGTCGCTCGAAAGAGATTGTGGGTTCGAATCCCACCGGGGGCACCTGTTTTGATATTTTATAGATCGGTTAATTATTTAAACTAAGATTTACGAATATATTTTTATAGGAACAAAGGTGTAATTATGCTTATTGTAACAACTGTAGAAGGTAGAGAGTATGATATCAAACTTACAAAGTACTATAAAGATGCTAAAGATCTTATTGGGCTACTAACAAATAAGTCGGTTGTTCAAGTAGATTATGTAGAATCTATCAATGGAGATTATATTCTAGCTAAATATATTGTAAGTGTACGTGATGCTTAAATAGTTTTATAAGTGTCTTTATCTCAATTGGCAAAGCATGAGACTTTTAATCCAATTGAGAACGCTTATTAAATTGGAGATTATTATGACCGTTGGTGAACTTATAGAGAAATTGAAACAATTCGATCAGAATAAAATCGTAAAGACTGTATCCGATGAATATGGTCAGGTAGAATTTGATATTATAGAAATTACACACAATCATTACGATGATGGACCTTTGATTATCTAAATTAATAGCTACCCTTTACTTTGGAAAATATTTAGATTTATATTTGCCATATAATAAATTGTTGATAATGAGGATTTATTATGAGAGTGAATTTTGAACATGATTTTAAACCAACTACTACGCAAGAAATAATTTCATTTAAATACGATAACTACGATGATTATAAACGAACTATAGAGTTGTTAGATAGATTGCCAGTTCGATATATGATCAACAGACCTATACGAGGTGTTTTTAGCGATACTAATAAGTATATAGATGTTATAGTTCCTAGAAAACAACACTAGTATAGCATTGGACAAAAATGGATAATGATAAATTGTCGAAATTAAAATTAGCTAAAGAATATGAACGTGGATACCGATACGGTTTTCAAAAAGGATATCGTAAAGGATACCATGATGGTTTCGATTATGGAGCCGAAACTATAATCTCCAGAAACCATGTTGCTAATAAGGATAGTAAATCAGAATAGGAGTGACTGAATACGACTATTCTTAAGACTTTATGGTCTTATTGTTTTTTATTAATCGATACGCTTGAAGGGAATAGAAAATGATTAAGTGGCCTATTACATATACTGATTATAATGGAGAGACTGTTACTGAGGATTACTATTTCCATCTGAACAAAGCCGAGTTGACTATGATGCAATTTGAGGCTAATGGTGCATTTTCTCAGTATCTTGAGCGACTTGTAGCCGAACGAAATCTCAAGCAACTTGGAATTGAGTTCCGTAATATTATTCTCAAATCTTATGGTAAGAAGTCTGACGACGGTCGTCTTTTCCGTAAGTCGCAAACTTTGTGTGATGAATTTGAACAATCTGAGGCCTATTCGGCATTGTTCATGGAACTACTTAGCGATGAAGATAAAGCTACTAAATTTATTAAGGGTATTCTCCCAGCAGATCTTCAAAATCAAGAGGCTCCGAGTAGAACTTTGAAGCCGGCTAACTAGTAGAATGGATTGAGAATGCTTCATTTACAAGTTGATGGTCGTGAATTATTCGACGAAAGTAGGAATGAGTTCATTCAACTAAAATCCCAAACACTTGTGATGGAGCATTCTCTACTTTCTATTGCAAAATGGGAATCTAAATGGAAAAAACCATTTCTAGACAATAAAGAGGAAAAAACAACTGAAGAATATTTGGATTATTTTAGGTGCATGACTATATCGCCTAAAGTAGATCCTTCTATATATAATTATCTATCTAAGAAAAATGTTGAAGATATTAAGAATTACATTGATGATGATCATACAGCTACCACATTTAATACTAACGGTATTCCTCATAGGAGTAATCGTGGTAGAAAAATAACTAGCGAGTTGGTGTATTATTGGATGATAGCCAACAACATACCAACCGAGTATGAAAAATGGCATTTTGGACGATTATGGGCATTAATTCGTATATGTAATATTGAAAATGATCCAAAGAAACATAAGATGAGTAGATCTGCTATTATGCGTCAAAATCACGAGTTAAATGCTGCTAGAAGAGCCCGGTATCATACCAAGGGCTAATACTCGAATCGTCAGATTGGATGTCTCGTTTCGAGAATTAATGTATCGTTGATAGAAATGAGGTATTCATGATAAGTTTTGAGGTACAAGGAGATTTTAGTAAAACTAAAATATTTTTGGATAAATCAAAAGATTTTTCTAAAAAAGCATTGACTAAATCTAGAATCCGTTCAATTGCCGAAGCTGGAGTTAAAGCACTTGCTGATAAGACTCCAGTCAGAACTGGGAAAACCGCATCATCTTGGTCGTATGATATAGAGACTAAAGATGGTGAAATTATAGTTAATTGGAACAATAGCAATGTTGTAAATCATGTGAACATTGCTGTAATTCTTCAATATGGACATGCTACTAGAAACGGTGGCTATGTAGTCGGTACAGATTACATAAATCCAGCGTTGAAGTCCGTATTCGATACTATGGCCGCTGACATGTGGAGGGTGGTGGTTTCATCATGAATAGTGTTGATAATCGCGTTGTTAAGATGACATTTGATAATTCTCAATTCGAAAAGAAAATACGCGAAACTATAAATACACTTAAAGAGTTTGATAAAAGTTTAAAATTTGATGGAGCTTCTGCCGGGTTTGATTCTCTTAAGAATGCCGCTAATAATCTTGATATGTCTGCGGTTGGTAAGAAAGCATCCGATGAGGCCAAACGGGTAAAAGATGCATCTGGAGAAGCGGCAGCAAGTATATCTGAGGTTAATTCTGCAGCTCAAAATGTGGATTTTTCTCCGATTAGTAATGCTGCAACTGATGCTGCAAACGATACTTCTCATGCCATGTCACAAATAGACATGACACAAGTTTCTTCTGGAGTAGATGATGCAGCACAATCTTTTTCGGCATTCGAAGCTGTTGCCGTCGGTGCTTTGCTAGAAGTCGGTAGTAAAATAACTGATTTTGTAACTGGTGGATTAGCTTCTATTGGTGGTAAAGTAAAAGAATTTGCTTTAGATCCTATAGTGGATGGTTTTAAAGAGTACGAAACTCAGATTGGATCAATACAAACGATATTGGCCAATACTGGGATGGATTTTAATAGTGATGATGATATTGGTATCGTTAACGATCGTCTTCGTCAGCTTAATGAGTATGCTGATAAAACGATTTATAATTTCACAGAGATGACTCGAAACATTGGAACTTTC
>Ga0247611_10010420_pt1 | contig 10928 bp, 11 predicted proteins | sample 177DNAGHGhighgp2_FD_192422 | JGI IMG/M metagenome (GOLD analysis project Ga0247611, IMG submission 192422) | Sheep rumen microbial communities from Palmerston North, Manawatu-Wanganui, New Zealand - 1770 DNA GHGhigh gp2 | ecosystem: Host-associated > Mammals > Digestive system > Stomach > Rumen... | reverse complement strand
TATTTGAGAGTGTTACGTGGTACATTCTCACATGATCGTTACCAGAATCGTATTTTCGTAGATCGTGCAAAAGAGATACCACTCTTTAATGATATTCCACTTATCAGGATAATAGATAAAATCGAGGTAGAGAGATTTTCTCCATATAAGATCGATGTGTTATATTGTCCTGATGATCAACCTGATCAAGATAGAACTCAGGCAGTTCTAGATATGTTAGAAGCTAATCATTTGGAACAAGTAGACTATTTCTGTCATCATGGTTATTGGGATTGTTTACTTAAGCTTGGCGTAGAACAAAATCCTTCTAGATATATTGAGTATGAAAGATTTAGTCAAAAAGTACGTCATTATGTATTAAATGGTCATATCCATAGTCCTGGTATATATAACAAGATTATATCAGGTGGAAGTTTTGAGAGATTCAGACATGCTGAAGAAGAAGACAAAGGTTTTTATGTCATAGATCATGATGTAGAAAAACAAGTCGCAACTGCTAGATTTGTACGGAACAAAGAGACAGTTCCTTTTATTACAATCAATATGGCGTCTTTCAGTAATCCAAGTGATGCAATAGATTATTTGCAGAAAAAGGTAAATGTTGTGTTCGCGTATTATCCTGAAGATGCCAGACGTATCATGCATGTTAGAATAGTAGGCGATGGTAGTGCAGTAACAGCTACCATGAAAGATATGTTCCCTTACGCATGCTTTACCGAGAAGCGTGTTAAAGAAGCAGAAAAGGAAGATAGTTATAGAAGAGATTTGGTAAGTGACCTTCCTAATATTACAGTAAGTAATCTACCTGAACTCATTTATAATAATATTCATCAAAAATATCCTGATATCACTCAGGAACGTATCAAGGAGATTTTAAATGGATCAGATCTGGATTGATAATTTAAGTATGCAATCTGGTTTGTTGGATTTAGGAAATCAACCGATAAGTGAAACATTACAGCATATTTTAGTATCGGGGAATGATGAAACTGATACTGTTTTAATTAATGCTTCGACGATTTGCAGAAATCTTTGTATGTCTGCTTATCCTGCTGAAGTAAAGAAAAATATCATGGAAGAAGGTAGAATGGAAATGGTGGTTGATAATGTGACTAATACCCTTCGGATATTAGTTTCAACATTGCGTATTGCATTTATGCACAAACCCTGTTTCCCTCTACCAAGGCACATAATAGCGTATCTATTTGATTATGATAAAATTATACCATCACAATTTTATCGTGTACCTACAGATAGATTTACATTGGAGGTTGAATGTAGGCTAAAAGCCAGAATGCATACACGACAAGTTATTAAGTATGAGCCAAATGATATGCTGATGGAGTATTATCCTGAGCCTATAGCTCCATCGTATGTTATTTTGAATGAATTAGTTCAATCCTTACAGAATAGACACAATGTGATTATGGTAAGTCATCATCCTATTGATTATCACATTTTCAGGTATGTAAACAAGTTTAATCTTGTTACATCATTTACTGGAGCTTATGAAGAATCAATAAACTTGAATAAGATAGTTTTTGATAGACCATGGGTTCCTTTTACGCCTGAGATGCATGTTCTGTTTGGTGATAAGACAGATGTTAGATCAGCTGTCATGCGTAAATCAAAACGAGAATTATCAAATATTATAGAAAAGGAATCTTGGATATATCTACCCCAAGATAAAGTCAACGACCGTTTAAACCAGTTACAAATATCACAACCTTATCATCTCTAGAAAAGGAGAATCTTCATGGGTAAATTTACCATTGATGATCTGAAGTTCACAGGACCGAAGTATCGTTCCTCTGATAAAACAACAACCTTATCTTTCCGTGTTTGGATGGGTCACTGCATGATTACGATTAATCCGATGGATCGTAACCAGAAGCCTATGTTCAATAAGACTCTGAAGGATGAGGAAATTTTCCTTGTTACGAAATATATGAGTGATCTGCTTAAGGCAGAACCCGGACAAGAGAAGACGCTTGTCTATAACACTTATAATTTCAAAGAAAAGCAGCGTAAGCTCGAGTATGTTCTTCTCATGAAGAAAGATGAGAAGAAGATTTATCACATTATTATCAAGTTTGGTGGTAACACGTACGATTTCCCAATTATCAATATCGCAGCATTTGATCTCGGTACTGGTGCAATTCCTGATGATGAAAGAAGTTATGTTACATTCTGCCATCTCATTCACCATCTGAAGAATGTTGTACCGATTCAGACAACTGTTTCTAGTTTCCCGATTGAAACGAACAACGGATATAGACGTGGTGGTGGATCAGGTTATAGTGGACAGAGTGATTTCCAGTCCTCATCAAAGAACCTTCCGGCTGACGACGATATATTCTCACAAGAATAATCATAGTAGAGATAGGGTATTTCCCCTATCTCTATTTTTTTGTAAAGGATTTTTATTATGGCTAAGAAAAATAAAAATAATGCTTCACGTAAAGTTAAGAAGATCGAAAAACTAAAAGAAGATCTTCAGATTAAAGATGATGAAATTTTATCACAGGAAGATTATGCTAATTTAGCATTCCAGTGTGAAAAATTTCAGAATGCAGCAAATGTTGGTATGGTGAATTCATCTATTGCAAAGTTTGCTGTGTATTATAGAAAGCAATGGTTCTTTGTCACTTATAACCGTGACAAGCAGAAAGTTGGTTCATGCTTTGATATTTCATTCCTTGAACCTGAAGAGCATGCAGCTTTCTTAAGATTTAAGAATCGTATTGAAGTTGAAGCAAGAAAGAAAATTATGCTGAATGCTCCTGAGCTTAAACCAACTGTTAAAATTCAGAATGCAAGTACTAAGCTTCCAGAAGAAAAACCAGTTGAAGAAGAGGAAGAAGAATAATGCTTTTGTTCCAGTCTGATTTTCAGACACAGGGAGGATGCCTGCAAGTGGATACGACAAATAAGTCATTCATTCGTATGGTATTCCTCCTGGAACGAATGGGAATTAAGAATAATAAATTCTTTTTACATTTGAGTCAGCCAGAGTTGGCGAAGTATGATCCACACAATTTAACTGATCCTTCTGCTGAGCTCGTTGCGCGAATAGCGCACGAGTGTAAAGTAAACCTTTGGTATTATTTGAGAGAAGTTATTCGCATTAGTGTTCCTGGTGCTTCTCCAATACCTTATCAGTTAAATCGTGCCAACTTAGCATTGTCTTGGTGTTTTGCAAATAGTGTAAATACATTTATTGTTATGCCACGTCAGAAAGGTAAGTCTGTAGGAACTATCTCACTTGACTCTTGGGCTATGTATTTTGGATATAAAAATGCCGTTATAGCTATGTTTGCAAAGGACGATAAACTGATTCAAGAAAATGTAAAACGAATGAAGAATATGAGAAATAATCTTCCTTTGTTCCTTGTGTCTCGATCTGTACATGATACAGATAATAAAGAAGGTTTGAGCTATGCTGCCTTACGTAATGAATACAAAACCTATGTTGCTCAAGCTGATCGATTGGCAGCTATGAAGCAAGCTCGTGGTGATACGATTCCGTTACAGCACTGGGATGAGTTTGCTTATTATAAGAACAATGATTTATCTTATCCTGCTGCTGCAGCATCTATGGATACTGCAAGTAAGATTGCTCAAGAAGCAGGATTACCTACTGGAAAGATTATTACCACAACTGCAGGTATGTTAGCTTCGCCTGCAGGTGCTTATGCATATAGAATCAAATCGCATGCTGCTAGATTCAAAGAAACTTTGTATGATCTTGAAAATAGGCAAGCTTTACAAGAGTTCTTAGATAAAGAATCTACAAACAACATGTTCTATCTTGAGTATTCTTATCAGCAACTCGGTGAATCTGATGAATGGCTCAAACGAGTCACTGCAGATAAGACTCAGGTTGAAATTGAAACAGACTATCTCAATATTTGGCAAGTTGGTACTGGATCCGGTGTTGTTCCTGCTCCATTATTGAATAGAGTAAATAATTCTGTTATAGAGCCAATCGATTATAGTACATTCGGTACATTAACAGTTAATTGGTATGTTGCTAAATCTGTTATACTAAGTGAAGAGTATAAGAACAAATATTACATCATAGGTTGTGATACTTCTGATAACGTTGGTGAAGACTTTACAACACTTTGTATTCTTGATCCAACTGATTTAGGTGTAGTAGCAACATGTCGTGTTAATACGCCATCTTTTACTCATGTTGCTCAATGTGTGACGGAGCTGATGGAACAGCTTCCTAATGCAATTATCATTCCTGAGAGAAACAAGAATGGTGCTGTTCTGGTTGATATTTTGATCGATAAATTAGCATCGATGCATGTGTCTCCTTTTAGAAGAATCTATAATACATTCATTCAAGACTGGTCTACTACTTCAAAGAATTTTGATATGATAGATCTTAGTTCTGGTGTAAATAGAAAACACTTCGGATACAACACGACTCCTGCATCTCGTGATGATCTTTACGGTAAAGTTCTTATTAATGAACTTAACATTATGGCAGATCGAGTTTATGATTATAATCTTGCTGAAGAAATCAAAGCTCTTTCTGTACGTAATGGACGTATTGACCACATCATAGGACAGCATGATGACTTAACAATGTCGTTAATGTTAGCAGGATGGTTTGCTCTTTATGGAAAGAATCATCACATGTATGGTATTCCAAGTGATATGGTTCTTCAGGGCGTTACTAATACAGGATCTACTGTTGATCCTGAAGTAAAAGCTAGACACAAGAGATTAGAAAAACGAATTAAAGAATTAAAGAATATATTAGCATTTGAATCAAATCCGATTCGTAAAGCTTCTTATGAGAGAGAATTAAAGTCTCTTCAAGATATATTTGATCCTTCTGTTATAGCAGAAGACCATGTTGCTGTTTCAGCAATTCAATCTGATACAGCGTCAGCAGGTATTATCGATACAGATTATCTTACTAAGCTCAGATTGGCTTTACGGTAATAAAATTTTGTTTGGCGCATTCTATACAGATTAACCCAAAATTGAAGGAGTACTACATGTATCAAGTACAAAAGCGTGACGGACGTGTTGTAGAGTTTGACATCACGAAGATAACAAATGCAATTCAATCAGCGTTCGATGCGCAAAGTAAGAATTATCATCCAAATGTGATTGATTTTCTTGGATTGAAGGTAACATCCGAGTTTGAATCAAAAATCAAAGATGGTATTATAACTGTTGAAGATATACAAGATTGTGTAGAAAAGGTTCTAATTCAAGCAGGTTATGCAGATGTAGCGAAAGCTTATATTCTGTATAGAAGACAACGTACAAAACTCAGAGATACGAAGTCAACAATTATTGACTTCAAGACAACAATTGATAGTTATTTAAACAACTTAGACTGGCGTGTAAAAGAGAATTCAACAGTAACGTATTCTGTTGGTGGTTTGATTTTATCTAATTCAGGTGCATTAACTGCTAACTATTGGTTATCAGAAGTTTATGACGAAGAGATAGCAAATGCCCACAGGAATGTTGATATCCATCTTCATGATTTGTCTATGCTTACTGGCTATTGTGCAGGATGGTCGTTAAAACAGTTGATTCAAGAAGGACTCGGTGGAGTTCCTGGAAAAATCACAAGTGCTCCTGCATCTCACTTAGTATCTATTTGTAATCAGATGGTTAACTTCTTAGGTATCATGCAGAATGAATGGGCTGGTGCGCAAGCGTTCTCATCCTTTGATACTTATCTTGCTCCATTTGTGAAAGTAGATAATCTTTCTTATACTCAAGTTAAGAAATGTATTGAGTCGTTTATTTTTGGTGTGAATACTCCTTCACGTTGGGGAACACAAGCACCATTCACAAACATTACGCTTGACTGGACTGTACCAAATGATTTAGCAGAACTTCCTGCTATTGTTGGTGGTAAAGAACAAAATTTCAAGTACAAAGATTGTAAGAAAGAAATGGATATGATCAATAAGGCATTCATCGAGATCATGATCGAAGGTGATGCCAATGGTCGTGGATTCCAGTATCCAATTCCGACTTACTCTATTACGAAGGATTTCGATTGGAGTGATACTGAAAACAACAGACTCTTGTTTGAAATGACTTCGAAGTATGGTACTCCGTATTTCTCTAACTATGTAAATAGCGATATGGAACCAAGTGATATTCGCAGTATGTGCTGCAGACTTCGTCTTGACTTAAGAGAGCTCAGAAAGAAATCTGGTGGATTCTTTGGTAGTGGTGAAAGTACTGGTAGTATTGGTGTTGTTACAATCAATATGCCTCGTATTGCTTACCAGGCTACTGACGAAGCTGACTTCTATAAGCGCTTAGACAAAATGATGGATATCTCTGCACGTTCACTTCATATCAAACGTAAAACAATTACTCGCTTCTTAGATGCTGGTCTTTATCCTTATACTAAACGTTATCTTGGAAAGTTAGATAATCACTTCTCCACGATTGGTTTAGTTGGTATGAATGAAGCATGCTTAAATGCTAAGTGGATTAGAAGAGATTTAACTGATGCTAAAGCTCAACAGTTTACTGAAGATGTTCTGAATCACATGAGAGAACGCCTTTCTGATTATCAAGAAAAATATGGTGATCTGTATAACCTTGAAGCTACACCAGCTGAATCAACTTCTTATCGTCTTGCTAAACATGATAAAGAACAGTTCCCTGATATTATCACAGCTGTAAGTGGTGATAATGATACACCTTATTATACGAATAGTTCTCATCTCCCTGTCGGTTATACTGATGATGTATTTGCTGCACTGGATATCCAAGATAGATTCCAGACACTCTACACCTCAGGTACAGTATTCCATGCTTTCTTAGGAGAGAAACTTCCTTCTTGGAGAAGTGCTGCTATGCTTGTTCGCAAGATAGCTGAAAACTATAAGCTTCCTTATTACACTCTTTCCCCGACTTATTCGGTCTGTAAAAACCATGGATACATAACTGGTGAAAAACCTATTTGTGACAAATGTGGTGAACACACTGAAGTTTATAGCCGTATTACCGGATATTATCGTCCTGTACAGAACTGGAATGATGGTAAGCTGCAGGAATATAAAGACCGTCAAACTTACAACGTTGACAAGTCTTTAAAGAATAAAGGTGTTGTCGTTGAAGAGAAGAAATGCGCAGCTTGTGAAATTAAACCTGTAGAAGAACAAGACAAGATTATACTCTTCTCTACTCGTACATGCCCGAATTGTAAAATGGCGAAACGTTTCTTAGATGAAGCAGGTATTGCTTATGAAGTAGTTATCGCTAATGAAGATGTTGAGAAAACAACAAAGTATGAAGTTAGACAAGCTCCTACTCTTGTTGTGATCCAGAAAGGAAAAGCAGAAAGTTACGTGAATGTATCGAATATTCGTCGTTACATTGAAGAATCTGCAACCGTACCGGTGTGAGGTACAGATCGGTAAACATATATGGCTACGTTGAAAGAATTATTTTCAGCAACTTGTAGACCTGTTATTACTCGTCAAGTTCTTGCTGAATTATCTAAATTCACTGCTATGTATGAAGTTCGTGATAAGAATCCAATGGCTTTGAATACTCCTATGCTAGGTGTAGTAAAATCTTATTGGTATCCTAAAGACGCTGATGCTATATTCAACATGTTCAGTGTCGATAAAAGAGAATTCATGCAATGCATTAAAGCTAGCAGTGCAGTTGATAAAAACTTTAATGTTACTTCAAATGAATTTAATCTGTTAGTCATTTGGTTGATTTATCATCTTCATAACGAAGGTGTTATCAAAACTATGACGAAGCAATTGTGCTATCAAGCAAGTTTAGATTTACTTAAGCTGTTAAATTATAAATTCTTTAGTGGTAAAGTTGCAATGCAGTTCCCGTATGGTGCAAAAGAATCTGTTATGCAATACACGATTGATAACTTAACAGCTAAGTCTGATATCAAGAATAGTGAAACTGATACATGGAAGAAGTTAATTTATAAACATGCTACTGTTGCACTAATACCGAATAGTATTTATGCAAACGTGTTTAAGAACTTTAGTCCAGATGCTGCTATTGTGAAAAGTATTTCAGATATTCACACTCGTCTCTGCCGTAAGATTGTTCTTATTTCTGAAGCTTATTATGAGAATAATGCTAAAGGGAATGCTTATGGAACAACAAGTCTTGTGACAGAAGATGAAGAAAAAGGTAAAGTCCTTGGTAATCTTCAAGGAACTATTGATGTCATGATTTCACGTATTACGACAGCAATTCTGAATACAAATGAATTCATAGATACGAAGCATGTTCAGTTAGCTTCTAAGTTGGCAGCTAATACAAGAGCTGATATGATCAATTCTATGTTGATTTCTTTTTCTGCTATGGCAACTCAACAAGTCAAAGATAAAACAACTTATGAAGTTACTCAAGATAAGAAAAAGAACACTTTGTATATTGGTTATGCTAAATTGATCGAAGAATTAATTCAAAAGATATATAGACGTGCAGCTATCACTGGAGTTGATTTAAAGAACAATCTAGCTATTCTTCAATTAGCAAAAAATACATTTACAGCATCACGTGTTATAGATGTAGATATTTTGAAGATTAAAGATAGTGTAGATAACTTTGTAACAACTCATACAAAGTATACGAGAACAGGTACTCTTGTTGGCTTACGTCTTGGATTTATCTTATACATTATTTTAATATCCTTTAAATATAGATAATTATTATCACTGTACCCATTCTCGGGTACAGTGATTTATTTCATGTAACGATAAATTATATATTACTTTAACAATACAAACTTAAAATAAGGAGAAATAGTTATGTGTAATATTATCCCGTTCAGATTTACGAACAAGGTACTCATTGTCGACCATTCTATCAAAGAAACAATTGAAGAATATGCCAATTGCGAGTCTTTTCAGCATGGCATGTTTGGACTTGGTGCAGACCTCCGAGGTCTCACTGTAGATCATGCTGATTTTCGCAACATTGTTGCGATGAATGCTGATTTTACAAACGCAAAAATTACTTACACAGACTTATATGGATCTAGACTTGATGGAGCTAATTTCACAGGAGCAGATCTGACAGGTACAGATTTTAGCTTCGCTAATGTTAGCGAGGCTAACTTCACAAATGCAATTCTGAAAGATTGCGATTTTAGTAATGCAAATATAACTGATGCTATGTTTGCTGGAGCCGATCTTACGAATTGCAAGTTCAAAGAAGCCAGTTTTGATCGTTCAACAATTTTCCACAAAACATAATAAGGAGAAACAAATGACTTTCGAACAAGTGAAACAAGCATTACTTAACCGTGAACACAAGTATGCATTTTTGAAACTTGGTTCTAAAAATGCAGCATATGTTCGAGCTCAATATAAACCCATGAACAGAGTCAATAAAGTTGTTTTAAAAATTGCTTATAATTCTAATAGAGATGAATATGGCTTACTTCAATATGCTTATTCAGAAGGTTTAGATCACTACAAGAAATGTGGTGAATGGACTTTTGATGATCCGGAAATGAAGATTTGATCGTTCAATTTACTGAACTACTAACAAAGGAGAAACAAATTATGAAACTGTCCGAAATCAATAAACTCGAAATTCCTGGTACGTTTATTACTGTCAGATCAAAAGATGCGACATATTACATTGTCGTTGAGTCTGTTATAAACAATGAAAAAGAGAAGACTATTGAAATCTTTGATAGAGAAGTTCATGATTTTGGTAGAGATGGCTCTTATTATGGGCCAGTTCATTACGACGAATCTTATGAATTTACTTATGAGAGATTCAAGAAAGAAGTTTCTTTAACCGATCAAGCTACCGTCGATAAGATTACAAAAATCAAAGAGGCTTATCTAAGAGCAAAACCGGATCATTACGAAAGATTAAAGGAGATGAAGGACGCTGTAGTTAAAGATCCGATTAGTGAAATGTTTGATCAGCTTACAACTTTCGAAGAGATATTCGGTGGAGAGATTAGTAATGCTGATAACAAGACAATGAAAGACGCAATGAAGATTATGCAGTTCCAGGCTTCCATGGAAGGTAAGACAATAAATCCTTTCCTAAAGGTTCTTATTGATAGATACACTAAGGAAACGTTAGCCAAGCTTGAACACCCAGATGTCGTAGACAATAGTTATCCAGATCTTAGATGGTAGCATTGAACTCTAGATACTTCTCACTCCATGAGGTACATATGAACTTTCAAACAGTTAAAAATAATGTCTTAGCCGATAAACATAAATTCGCTTATCTGGCTATTTCAGAAAACGAAGTATATCGAATTATGTGCGATCCATTTGATCGCACAAAGATACGATGGCAGAAAATACAAAAATATATTGGAGGAGTTGATTGGTTTCCTGCGTTGGAAAAAACTGAACTCAAAAAAGATAAAAACTGGACCTACACATATAAAAGGCGTTTAACATGGGAAGAAGTCCAGCAAGGACTTCGTGAAGGTAAACATAAATATGCATATCTTACGTATCATTATTCATTAGGATATGATGTTAAATTTCGCGTAAGTATTAATCCTAAGAGAAAAAATTGTTTCAAATGGGAAGAATATCAACATGTCGGATTCAATGACGGTGCATGGGGATCAACAACTCGTCCTTGTAAAAACATACTTTCTCTTAACATATGGAGATGGGAAGAATGAGTAAAGATTTAACTTGGAAAGATGTACGATATGATCTTCAACATGGTATTCATGATTGCGCTTACATTACTGTTCTTGAAAACAATAATGTTCATGAATACTGTGTGAATATTCATCCTCAGAAAAAGGATCGATATGTTTGGCAAGAGAAACATGCCTTTCGGTTTGGATCTTTTATCTGGACACCTATTCCTCGCCCTAAAGGAATTCTTAAACTTACAGGTTGGAGATGGTGTAAATGAAAGACTTTCCTAAGAAAATTACAAAAAATCAA
>Ga0247611_10010419_pt1 | contig 10928 bp, 8 predicted proteins | sample 177DNAGHGhighgp2_FD_192422 | JGI IMG/M metagenome (GOLD analysis project Ga0247611, IMG submission 192422) | Sheep rumen microbial communities from Palmerston North, Manawatu-Wanganui, New Zealand - 1770 DNA GHGhigh gp2 | ecosystem: Host-associated > Mammals > Digestive system > Stomach > Rumen ... | reverse complement strand
TCACCGTGATGCCCTTGGCGTGGGCGTAGGCGACGGTCTCGCGGATGTCGGCGATGTGCTCCTCGGGCGTCTTCTGCAGCTGCTGGCGGCAATGCTTCAGCGAGCCCTTGGCCAGCAGGTTCAGCGTCTCGCAGCCGCAGTCGGCTATCCAGTCGACACTCTGTCCGCCATCGACGAATCCCAGCACCTCCACACGTGGGAGCATATCGATCTGGCGGGCGTAGCGGCAGATCATGCGCACGGCTTCCTTCTCACCGTCGCTGACACGTGCCGATGCCACCTCGATGCGGTCGACATTCAGGTCGTGCAGCAGCATACGCGCTATCATCAGTTTCTCGTGCGGCAGGAACGAGACGCCGTTGGTCTGTTCGCCGTCGCGCAGCGTGGAGTCCAGGATCTCGACGAAGGGCACCGTACGCTGGTATTCGTTCATCTGGCTTGCTGTTCCCATAGTTCTGTTTTTGATTGGTTCTGTACGAGGAAGTCAATGTCGTCGAGCCCGTTCATGAGACAATGCTTCTTGTAGCCGTTGATGTCGAAATGCTCGCTGCGGCCCGTGGCGAGGTTGGTCACCGTCTGACGGGGCAAGTCCACTTCGACCTGTGTTTCCGGATTCTCGCGGATAGACTGGAAGAGCTCCTGGAGGAAGTCTTCGCTCACCTGTACGGGCAGCACGAAGTTGTTGAGCTCGTTGTTCTTGTGGATGTCGGCAAAGAACGAGCTGATGACCACGCGGAAGCCGTAACCGGCAATGGCCCACGCGGCATGCTCGCGACTGCTGCCAGAACCGAAGTTCTTGCCGGCCACAAGGATGCAGCCGCCGTAGCGCGAGTCGTTGAGTACAAAGTCGGCAACGGGTGTGCCGTCGCTGTGGTAGCGCCAGTCGCGAAAGAGGTTGTCGCCGAAGAAGCGCTCATCGCGTGTGGTGGCCTTCAGGAAGCGGGCGGGGATAATCTGGTCGGTGTCCACATTCTCTAAGGGCAGGGGCACGCAGGTACTGGTTATGATATCAAACTTTTGTTTCATCTTTCTTGGGACTTATAGGTCTTATAGGTCTTATGGGTCTTATAGGTCTTATAGGTCTTATGGGTCTTATGGGTCTTATGGGTCTTATAGGTCTTATAGGTCTTATGGGTCTTATGGGTCTTATAGGACTTATAGGTCTTATGGGTCTTATGGGTCTTATAGGACTTATAGGTCTTATAGGTCTTATAGGTCTTATAGGACTTATAGGTCATATAGGTCTTATAGGACTCATAGGTCCTAAAGTTCTTGGATCGGTGATGACTCCTGTGACGGCGGCAGCGGCAGCAGTGAGCGGCGAGGCCAGGATGGTGCGGCTCCCCGGACCCTGCCGGCCTTCAAAGTTACGGTTCGAGGTGGAGACGCAGAGACAGCCGGCAGGCACCTTGTCGTCGTTCATGGCCAGACAGGCTGAGCAGCCCGGCTGACGAATGGCGAAGCCTGCCTCGGCCAGCACCTTGTCGAGTCCCTCCTCGCGTATCTGACGGTCCACAGCCCATGAGCCGGGTACCAGCCAGGCGACGACATGGTCGGCCTTCCGGCGGCCACGCACGATGCTGGCAAAGGCGCGGAAGTCCTCGATGCGTCCGTTGGTGCAGGCGCCGAGGAACACGTAGTCCACCTTCGTGCCCAACAGCTTCTGACCAGGCTCAAAGCCCATGTACTGTAGCGCCTTCTCAAAGCCAACCCCACCTTCGGAGGGGACGGGGGAGGTGATGCCAATACCCATGCCAGGGTTAGTGCCGTAGGTGATGCGCGGCTCGATGTCGGCAGCATCGAACACGAGCTCCTTGTCGAACACGGCATCGTCGTCGCTCTTCAGCGTGCGCCAGTAGCCGACGGCCTTGTCCCATGCCTCACCCTTGGGCGCATGCTCGCGGCCTTTGATGTAGGCAAACGTGGTCTCGTCGGGGGCTATCATACCGCCACGGGCACCCATCTCGATGGACAGGTTACACAGCGTCAGACGTCCCTCCATCGACAGGCTCCTAACCACGTCGCCGGCATACTCGACGAAATAGCCGGTGGCGCCCGAGGTGGTCAGACGGGCCATCAGGAAGAGCGCCACGTCCTTGGCCGTCACACCGTGGCCCAGACGGCCGTTGATGCTGATGCGCATGGTCTTGGGCTTCTGCTGCAGGATGCATTGCGACGCCATGACCATCTCCACCTCGCTGGTGCCGATGCCGAAGGCCACGGCTCCCATGGCGCCGTGTGTTGACGTGTGAGAGTCGCCGCAGACAATGGTCATGCCGGGCAGCGAGAGTCCCTTCTCCGGGCCTACGACGTGGATGATGCCGTTGTCCTTGGACAGCATACCGTAGTGGGTCAGTCCGAACTCCGCGGCATTACGTGCCAGCGTGTCCACCTGCTCACGGCTGACGGGGTCGGCGATGGGCTTGTCCTGGTCGTGCGTGGGCGTGTTGTGGTCGGGCATGCAGTAGATGTTCTGCGGACGGAAACACCTGAGTCCACGCTGCCGCATACCGGCGAAGGCCTGCGGCGAGGTGACCTCATGACAGTACAGACGGTCGATATAGAGCTGCGTGGGACCGTCATCTATCATCTGCACCACGTGCTTGTCCCATATCTTATCGAATAAAGTATTCATCTATAAACAATAAACTATAAACAATAAACTACTCTTTCACCTTAAACTTGTTGATACAGTCGATATAGGCTTCGACCGAGGCCGTCACAATATCGGTATTAGCACCGAAACCATAGTACAGGGCACCGTTGTACTCGACCTGCATATGCACCTTTCCTACGTCGTCGGAACCCTTTGAGATGGCCTGAATGGTGAACTCCTTCAGCGTCATCTGCTTCATGATGATGCGCTTCAGCGCCTTGATGGCGGCATCGACAGGACCGTTGCCCGAGGCAGCCGCCTCGAACTTCTGACCGGAGATGTCGAGACCGATGGAGGCGACCGACTTGACACCCTTGCCCGACGTCACCTGCAGGAAGTCCAGGCGTACGGCATGGGTCTCGGCCGTGTCGGCACCCGCCAGCATCAGCACGTCGGCATCGCTAATCTCCTTCTTCTTGTCTGCCAGCTGCAGGAATTGTTGATAGACCTTGTCGAGCTTCTCCTCCGTGAGCTCCACACCATTGACCTGCAGACGGTGCTTCAGGGCTGCACGGCCTGAGCGTGCGGTGAGCACGATAGAGCTGTCGTCGATGCCCACATCCTTCGGGTCCATGATCTCATAGGTATGCACGTTCTTCAGCACACCGTCCTGGTGGATGCCGCTGGAGTGGGCAAAGGCGTTGCGGCCCACAATGGCCTTGTTGGGCTGTACGGGCATGTTCATCAGACTGGAGACCATGCGGCTCGTGGGGTAGATCTTGGTGGTGTTGATGTTGGTGTCGATAGCAAGGCCCTTGTGACACTTCAGGATCATGGCTATCTCCTCGAGCGACGTGTTGCCGGCACGCTCGCCGATGCCGTTGATGGTCACCTCGACCTGACGTGCACCCGCCAGCACACCGTTGAGCGTATTGGCCGTCGCCATGCCCAGGTCGTTATGGCAGTGGGTGGAGATGATGGCGCGGTCGATGTCATCGACATGCTCCAACAGATACTTGATCTTCTCGTAGTACTCCTGCGGCAGACAATAGCCCGTCGTGTCGGGGATGTTGACCACCGTGGCACCGGCCTTGATGACGGCCTCCACAACCTGCGCCAGGAACGCATTGTCCGTACGGCCGGCATCCTCGCAGTAGAACTCCACGTCGTCAACGAAGCGCTTGGCGTACTTCACGGCAGCCACACCGCGCTCAAGAATCTCCTCGCGCGTCGAGTTGAACTTGTACTTAATGTGCTCGTCGCTCGTGCCGATGCCCGTATGGATGCGCTTGTGCTTGGCATAGCGCAGCGCCTCGGCGGCCACGTCGATGTCGTGCTGCACGGCACGCGTCAGCGCACAGATGGTGGGCCACGTCACGGCTTTCGAAATCTCGATGACCGAGTTGAAATCGCCGGGACTGGACACGGGAAATCCTGCTTCAATCACGTCAACGCCCAACTGCTCCAGGGCCTTGGCCACCTGAATCTTCTCAACGGTGTTCAGCTGGCATCCGGGCACCTGTTCGCCGTCGCGGAGCGTGGTGTCGAAAATAAACAATCTGTCGTTCATACCTTATTTATTATTAATAATACATCCAAACAAAAAGCCTTTCACACCCGGAAGTGAGAAAGGCTTTATATTGTCTTGTACCAACAGACCTATATATACGCTTTATCACTTCCGGCCGCGCCCTGCAGTCGAATAATAATAATGGCGTTAATTAGGTTCTGATGTTTCATTGTTCCTTGTTTTCGGGTGCAAATTTACGCATTTCTGTTGGAACAAACAAACAAATCGCAACTTTTCTTATTGAAAAAGTTGCGATTTGTTGCGTGATGTATTAAAAAGACCTCGATTCTGTTAGAAGAAGAGGTAGCGGTTGTCAACCACGTCGGCCTTCTGGTAAAGCTCCTGCATGAAGCGACCGGCAGCCTGCATGGCCTGCTGGCGCAGCTTCTGCTCCTGTGCCTTCTGGTCGAACTTCTCGGGACGGGTCGTCTGGTTCAGAATCTGGAAGACATAGGCACCGGCATTACCCTTGATAACCTTTGAGATGGCACCCTTCTCAGCCGAAGCGACAGCACCCGACAGGGCGGGCTCGCTGGTACCGGTAGACTGTACGAAGACAGGAGCACCGAAGGTTACCTGCTTCACAGTGTCAACCTTGATACCGGCCTTGTTGGCATCGCCAAGAGCCTTGACACCCTCGAACTTCTTGGTGAGCATCTCAAACTTCTTGTCGCGCATCACCTGCTGCTTCAGGTAGTCCTTCACGTCGTCCAGGCTGCGATAGCCCACGGGGTGAATCTTGGTCAGGGCAACCACCAGCAGGTTGTCGTTGTTACCGCACTCATAGAGGGGAGAAACCTGACCTACCTTGGCATCGAAGATCCACTTCATAGCCTCACGTGTAGAACGCAGACCGGCTACGTAGTGCTCAGCGTTCGACATGTCGGTACGCTCCTGCACCTTGAAGCCGAACTTGGCGGCGTTCTTCTCCAGGCCTTCCAGGGTGGTGTTCTCGCTGACATACTGTGAGAACTTGTTGTATGCCTCTGCGTAGGTGTTCTTCGAGAAGTCGATGGTGTGCTTGATGATGGCGACATCATACTTGTCAACCATGTGACGACGGTCGGTCACGTTGACAATGATGTTGCCCTGAGCAAACTTGATGTTGCGTACCTCACCTGTAGCCATGGTGTTGAGGGCCGACAGGTATGCCTTCGAGTCAGCATCGATGCTGGTCGAGTTCTGGTACATGGCGGAGGTCAGCCATTGCTTCTCGCCCTTCTGGTTGTACTTCTTGGCAATCGAGTCGAAAGGCATGCCGCCCTTGATGGCGGTGTAGATGCTGTCAGCACGCTTGGCTGCGGCCTCGGCAGTCTCGGCACCCACCTGGATCATGCGGTACTCCACAGAGTCGGGCATCTGCTGCTTGGCAATGAGCTTCACCACGTTCAGCGTGTTGTCACCCGTGCTCTCGAAGGGCTTGGTCGTCTGACCGACAGCCATCGAGTCAACCTTCATGGCGATGTCGTTGGGCAGAGCCTGACGAGTGACGGCCAGACCGATATAGGGAATCTGCGACTGGGCCTTGCGGACAATCTCGGCGGGCGTAGCACCGCTCTCCAGCTTCTGCGAAGCGTCGTTCATGGTCTGCATCAGCTCGTTGCGGTCCTTGGCAGAGGCAACCACCTGGAAGTCCACATACTTGATGTCGCGGGTCTCCGTGGTCTGCTTGAACATCTCCTTCTTCTCGTCGTACATCTTCTTAATCTCAGCGTCCGTCACCTCAACCTCCTTGTCGTTGATGCTGGAGTAGGCCAGCGAGGCGAGCAGGATGTCCGACTCCTTGTTCTGGGCATCGAACGAGGCCTTGGCGCTGACGGGGTTCGACAGCAGGCAGCCTGCCAGCAACGACTGGTACTTCTGGGCCAGCGTCTGCTGACGCAGGTTCTTCTCAATGAATGACCAGTAGTCGTAGATGGCCTTGTACTGCTCAGCCACCTGTGCGTTCTGACCGTTCTGCTTGTAGTCGTCCAGGAACTTGGTGAGCATGGTCACGTCGAAGCGACCGGTCTGCTGGTTGACGAACGGGGTCTGCATGAGCATGGAGTTGGTACCCTCCTTCAGCATGTTCTGAATCTCGGTGTCGGTAACCGTCAGACCAAGCTTCTCAGCTTCCTTGCTGATGATGGTGTTGTTGACATAAGACTGCCACACCTGGTCTTTGATGTTGTTGAGTTCTTCGTCGGAGAGATTCTCACGGCCCTGCGTCATCTTGATGACCTGCTGGTACTCGTCTACGAGTTCCTGGAACTCCTGAACGTTGATTTTCTCTCCTAACACTTCGCCTACCTGCTGACGCTGCTGGTTCTTGGTAGCTTCGCAAGAACGGAACGCTTCCTCAGCGATGAAGGCAAACAGGGCCAGACCGATGACAATCACAAGGGTCGGTCCCCAGCTTCTGATTTTTCCAATTGCTGCCATTTCTGTTTTGTTTTTTTTATTTATTTGTTATTGCTTTCTCAGATGATGTGCGTAAAACGCGGCAAAGTTACAAAAAAAGTCGGACATGGCGAAATTTTCGGGCAAAAAACTGCCTATTCATCGACTTTTAACCTCACCAACTCGATTTTTGTGGCCGTATTCTTGATGATTTTGAACTCCCAACGCCCGATTCGCACCACTTCGTTGAGCTTCGGGAACGACTGGTACTCGTGCAGAATCAGACCGCCGATGGTCATGTACTCGTCGCTCTCGGGCAGATCCAGGTCGAACATCTCGTTGGCCTTCTCTATCTCCAGACGTGCCGACAGCAGGTATTCTCCCGTGTCCAGACGCTTCGCCACGTAGTGGTCCTTGTCGTGCTCGTCCTCTATCTCACCGAATATTTCCTCAACGATGTCCTCCAGGGTGATGAGACCGCTGGTGCCGCCAAACTCATCGACGACGATGGCCATCGACTTCTTCTGCTGCATGAAGGTTTTCATGAGCTTCGAGGCCAACATGGTCTCAGGCACGAAAGGCATCTCACGGACGATGTTGAGTTCGTCGAGCGTGACGGAACCCTTCGCCTTGCCGAGCTTGAAGAGGTCGCTGGAGTGTATGTAGCCGGTGATGTGGTCGATGTCCTCGTTGAAGACGACCACCTTCGAGTGGCCGCTCTCCACGAAGGTCTGCTTGAGCTGTTCGATCGTTGCCGTGTCCTCGACGGCATCGATCTCCGTACGGGGAATCATGCAGTCCCTGACGCGGGTCTCGGAGAAGTCGAGGGCGTTCTGGAAGATTTTTACTTCTTCCTCAATCTCCTCGTCGCTGCCGGCATTGTCAATACTGGTCTGTACCAGGTGGTCCAGGTCAATCTTCGTGAACTCACCAGTGTCCTGGGTCTTCGGCATCCTCACGCCGATGAGCCTGAGCAGTCCTTTCGACAGCAGGGTGGCAAAACGCGAGATGGGGTAGAGCACGACATAGCAGACATAGGCGGGTACGGCGAAGATGGTCAGCAGACCGTTGGGGTTCGACTTGAAGATGGTCTTCGGCAGGAACTCGCCGGTGAAGAGGACGACGAGCGTCGACAGCAGCGTGTCGCAGGTCACCCTGACGCCGTCGCTGAAATAGTAGAACAGGGTCTGGTCGAAGATCCGCGCAAACAGGATGCCATAGATGACGAGGGCAATGTTGTTGCCCACGAGCATCGTCGAGATGAAGTCGCTGGGATGGCGGTAGAACAGGGCGATGGCACGCTGGGCCGGACCGTCTTTCTCACGGTCCATCTCGGCACGTAGCCTGTTCGAGCTGACAAAGGCGATCTCCATGCCCGAGAAGAAGGCACTGAAAATCATGGTGACGACCAGTCCTATGATGAGTTCTGTCATTGTGTCTTGCGGTGTTTGGTTGCCTGTGGCCTCATGGGGGCGACGGGTTGCTGCTGGGTGGTGTCGCGTGGCGTCTGCTCGGCATGGTCCTCGCCGGTCATGCTCTCGGTGGTGAACGAGCCCTTCGAGTTCGACACGCTATAGTGGGTCATGTGCTCGTCAGAACGGAAACAGGTGCCCTGCAGGGTACGCTCCGGCGTGACAACCTTCGAGAAGACGTTCGAGTAGAACTCGTGGCGCAGACCGTCCCAGTACAGCTCCTCGCTGGTATAGACCAGTCCGTTGACATTCCTGATGCGCACCCGTCCGCGCAGCTTCCAGAGCTTCAGCTGGTCGTAGTACCACGCGGTGTCGGCCTGGATGTGGCCCTCGGTGTGGAACTGCTGGTCGAACTGCTCAAAGAAGATGCCCTTCATGAACTCCCAGCGCGTCGGCTTGCGCACGGTGTTCACGTCCCATCGCTCGGTGACGATGCGGTATTTGATGACGCCAGAGTCCGAGATGAGCGTGTTGACACCATACGATGTCATGACCGAGACGGAGTCGCGTTCGTGAATGGCTGCGGCAGTGTGCTCCTTGGCATCTTCGCAGGCCATGAAGAGCGTCACGAGCAGGAGTATGATCAGAGGGCTTATTCTACCTTCCATTTTGCGAACCATCGTTCGTTAAACGTCACGCCGACAGTCAGCCGGAACGTGTTCTCGGTAATCAGGTTCTTGGCTTCCGAGCGTACCCACTGGGCTGAGACGTTCAGAACCGAACGGTTGTTATAGCCGTTCTGGATGGGAAGACCGAGACCGATGCTTGCCGAGATGTCTTTCGGACCGTCCTGATTGCCTATCTTATAATAAGGTGTAGTCATGCCCACACCCAGGCGGTAGTGAACACGGTTCAGGTAGTGGCGGCTCATGGCGTTCGGCGTCCACTCGGCTCCGGCTGCCAGTCGCATCCTGTCCTTCATGATGTTGCTGGCCGAATAGTACGAATGTCCGTCATATAGCGGGTAGTGGGTCTTACTCCATTGCTGCATCTCCACATCGGCTGCCACTAACCACTTGTCGCCATGCTGCCAGGCCAGTCCGGCAGCCCACGACCAGGGCAGCTCCAGACCGTTCTTGATGCTGAAGCTCGTCGTGTCACTCTTGGACACGTTGATAATGTCCATCTCCGGGTCGGCATTCAGCTTGTGGCCTATGCCCAGCGTGGCACCCAGCGTCACCTTGTCTTTCTTGCCCAGAGGCTGCTGCCATTGCATACCTGCGTTCAGCGTGTAGTTCCGCACGCTGACGGAGTACTGCTTCTGCAGGGTGCTGATATTGCTGTTGCCCACGGTGGTCACCGTGCGGTCCAGGTCGCCCCAGACGTAGCCGGCATTGAAGCCCAGCGACAGGGGCTTGAACGGGCGCCATCCCATGCCGACGAACGCCTCGTGCAGACCGCCACTACCGGCATAGGTCTCCGTCAGCGCACCGTGTGTGTGGTCAATGATACCGGTCGACGAATAGCTGTAGCCCACGTTGGACAGGGGCCTGATGCCCACGGCAAAGCCGACGTTGCGCCAGGCACGGAACTGGGCGGTGATATATTCGAAGTTGGCGGTGTGGGCATTCTGCCGCGTGCCTCCCTCCTTGAAGTTGGTGACCTGTCCCGACACACCGGCATCGAAGATCATGGTCAGCGAGTCTACCGCACCATAGCTCGCTGGGTTCAGCGTGTTCACCAGGTTGCCCTGCTGAAGGGCTACGCCGACACCGTTCATGCCTCGGCTCATGCCTTGCGACTGGTCACTCAGCACACCGATGCCGTATTGGCTGTAGGGCGATTTCGTGGAACTCTGTGCCGATGCGGTCAGGCTGGCGGCTGCCAGGAAGCAGCCTATAATCAGTTGATATCTCATTTCCTTGTTTTGTAATCAGCGTGCAAAGTTACTAATTCGCATCGAATATTCCAAATTAATTAGTTTTTATTTGCATAGTCGCTGACTTATTTGTACCTTTGCACGCCATGAAGCGGTTCCGACTACTCATCGTAGCACTTCTATGCACCGTCTGCACCCAGGCACAACTGCCGGGGAAGATAAGTGCGGCTTATTTCGACTCGGTCGAGGTGAGCCTCCTGACGTGTGCACCACATGAGGAGGTGTATAGCCTCTACGGTCATTCTGCCCTGCGATGGCACGACCTGCACACGGGACAGGACCTGTCCTTCAACTGGGGCATCTTCAACTTCCAGAAGCCGTTCTTCGTACTGCGCTTCGTCTTCGGACTGACCGACTACGAACTGGGTGTCACCGAGCTTCAGCCCTTTGCCGACTACTACCGCAAGTGGGGGGCTATGGTCTCCGAACAGGTGCTCGACCTGACGGCCGACGAGAAGATGCAGCTGCAACGCCTCCTGGCCGAGAACTACCGCCCCGAGAACCGCGTCTACCGCTATAACTTCTTCTATGACAACTGCTCTACGCGCCCGCGCGATATCATAGAGCGGTGTCTCGACGGACAGATACAGTATGCCGAACGACAGGACTTCGAACCGTCGTTCCGCAGGATGATCCGTGAAAAAACGGCCCGCCACGACTGGGCCACCGAGGGCAACGACCTGCTGCTCGGCGTACGGGCTGACAGGCCCACCACGCGTCAGGAGCAGGAGTTCCTGCCCGAGAACCTGCAGCACGACTTCGACCATGCCACGGTCTATCGTCCTGACGGCACCACCACTCCTCTCGTTGCCGACCGTCGTGTCATCGTCGAGCCAGGTGTACAGGTCGTCGAGCCCGACTTCCTGCTGTCCCCCGTGGAAGTGGGCATCATACTCCTGGTTGTCTCCATCCTGGTGTTCGTCGGCGAGTGGAAACGCCGCAAGACGTTCAAGTACTGGGATGCCTTCCTCATGACCGTCACCGGCCTGATGGGGTGCGTGCTGTTCGTCATGCTGTTCTCACAGCACCCGG
>Ga0247611_10010416_pt1 | contig 10930 bp, 8 predicted proteins | sample 177DNAGHGhighgp2_FD_192422 | JGI IMG/M metagenome (GOLD analysis project Ga0247611, IMG submission 192422) | Sheep rumen microbial communities from Palmerston North, Manawatu-Wanganui, New Zealand - 1770 DNA GHGhigh gp2 | ecosystem: Host-associated > Mammals > Digestive system > Stomach > Rumen ... | reverse complement strand
TTTCATTTTCTTTTCTCCTTTTAGCTATTCTTGCTATTAAAGGAGTTGTAAATGACGTGATTATTCTGGTGTTTCTTCGGTATTTGTTTCTTCTTCCGGTTCTGTCGGTGTCTCTGCAGCAGGAGCTTCTGCGATATCAACCGTAAAGAGTCCACATGCTCTGGACAGACCTGCTGGCCCATAAACCTTATGTCTGTAATCGTATGCTTTGTTTTCGTTTTCTGCCATGATTATTCTCCTCTACCACCTTCAAGGTGTTTACTCTTCATTTCTTCAAATAAACGGTCGCCAGTATGATTCCCACCCAAGCGATTATATACCTTATGTGTCTCTTCTATCTCGCTCCACTCGGAAGCGGGAATTGAATCCTGGTATTCGTACTCAGTGTAGTAATCATACAGCTGTCTGCGTAAGAGGATTGCGAGCCCAGCTTTAATGGCTTTCAGTTCGTCCTCTTCTGATTCCTTTGCTGATCTACGTTTCACGGTGAGCTGGCGAACCTTATTGGCTAAATATCCGATAACGATACCAACAATTGTCGTGTAGATCGGCATGATGTAAGATGAAATATCCATTAACTTCTCCTCATTTCAATCCGTAGAACGCGATGCCTTCGTATACCCATCCAAGAGATTCAAGCGCCTTACGTTCTTCAATGGACGCTGTGAAATGATGGAGATGTTTGTTCTCGTTGTAGAGTCTGTAGATTGGCATTCCGTTATTCGGAGCAGAATAAAAGGCAATACCTTCGTACTGCCAGCCAAGTCGCGTGAGTTCGTTTTTCTCACGTTTATTCATTGTGTACATATGCTCGCCAGAGTTCGGATTGTATACACGATATACTTCTCCACCACTCTTAGGAGTACGCCATCCAAGACGTTCATACTGCCATCCAGCTCGAGCTAAGGAGTTCGCTTCACCATTGTTTGCTGTGAATACGTGTTCTCCAGAGTTCTTGTTGTACAGTCTGTATACACCGTTCTTGATGACTGTAATCTTATTCGGCTTCCAAGGATAGATGAAACCCTGGAAACGCTTATTGCCACTGAATGCATAAGTTCCATTAACTCTTCTCAGCCATTCAGTACGAAAATATCGACCATTAGCTTTCGTTCCAGACCAGCCAGAGTCACCCTTCAGAATATCGCCGTGGCTATTAATGTCTTCAACGGTGAACACGTGCCCCGGTCCATCAGATGCGTCCCCAGCTTTACCGCCTCGAACACAACCAATTGCACCAACGATAGGAGTCTGGCCCCTCTCGAATCCGTCCTGAGTGTAATCCCAGTAGTTCTCAGCATTGCCTCTACAAAGCATGGAATCATCGCCGATCAGTTCAATCACTCGTCCATGGACATACCCCGTACAATTAGGAAGGACAGAGCCTTTTACGACCCTGCCCTTTGGATTACCTAAGATTGCATGATTCTTTCCGCCATACTCGACGTTGATATAAGCTTTGTTGTTTGCTGCTGGAGTGGTTAATCTTGGTGTAAATTCCAAGTTCATAAAATATCACTCACTTTCTTCTGTCTGCTGAGCTTCGTATTCCTGCTGCCGTTTAAGCGCTTCGTCAGCTTCTTTCTGCATCTCAGCTCTAAGCTGGTTATTCTCGATAGCTCGTACTTCAGCGAGTCTTGATTCGAGAACGAGACGTAATATGCAAGCAGGAAGACCGGATTCATTCAGCAGATTATTCATCCGGCTCTCGAAATTCTGAATATCAAGTGTAACTGCCATGTTTATCTCCTTTTATTTAATATGGCGTATTAAGAGATAATGTCGCGACCTTTGTCTGATCGACATAGACCTCCAAGCCTGTTCCGCTCACCCATTTGAAATGGATAACATTTGTGGTATCTGAAAATGCTACCTCTTGGCCATTTCTTTTTAGTGAGTTTGTAATATTGACACCACCAGTTGCATTTAGCGTTAATTTATTTTCTGCTTCATTCGCTTGAATGTATGCAATATTTGTGTTGTCTTTTCGTCTGAATACCAATGTTGGGTACTCCCCTGTACCAGCCCATGAATAAATGCTTCCGTTTACACCTAGATACACTCCGGTCTTTCCATCGCTAAATTGCCCCTTATCGTTGTTATAAATACCGCCAGTAACGATCACATGGTTACTCAATTTCAGGGTTCCACTCACTTGTTCTTTAATATATGAAGTTGGCGTTGTTGAATTCTGTGAATAGAACTCGATCAACGGATATGTATCAGACGTCAAAGCCAAGTTGCCGTTCGTATGAATTGACACACCTGCCACACCATCGTTGAAATCGCCTTTTGATGAGCCGATATATAAGTTTTTTTGCAAATATGTATGAAGGCCAATATTAAAGCAATCAGGTTTTGCAACAGAGCCAATACCAGCGCCAACAGACGATCCATCATTGTTCATATATAACTGAAGTGGTATTGCCGCCATAGCCACGCTTGTTGTTCGTGTAACGCTTACGCCAATTGGGTCAACAGTTGTAACAGTTATCTCGGCCGTTTTATCAATTGGTAACGGGAAATTGCAGCTTGTACCAGTAAACGAACCGCTATCTCCTGCTGAAGTCGTGTATGCGATCGTAGTTGTTGTGGACGTTCCAAGATTGGTTGAAACATCATTTGTCACATCAACTCGTACATAAGCGCCAGATACATCTGTAGCAGTCGAAGATGAGGATGTGGTACGCCTTGCATATAACGATTTAATCTTAGGAGTGTACCATCCATAAACCTGAATCGTTTTAGTTACAGTCGTACTGACAGCACCTCTAGCGTCCTTTGCAGAAATATAAAACGTCAGTGTGTAGTTGGAGCTACTTGCTGGTAATGTATTTGTACGATATCTGACACCAGTTCCAACCGTAGTTGACGATGAATTCTGCATTGTTCCGCCATTAGAAATAGTCACAGTGGTTGTTGTCGTAGGACTGCCACCTGCAGAGGTTGCTGTGCAATCGATATAAAGTATAGAGCGTCCTGCTACAGCTTTGCTAGAATACCCTCCAGATACAATACCCGGGGTACCTGCTGTTACAGAAGGTTTGATTTTGTCAATATCAATTGCAATAGAGCATGTCGCACTAGACGTACCGACAACCGTCGAGCCACTCTTGGTAGTAAGCGTGACGGTTAACGTGTCATTGGCTTTCGTTTTCAGTAATGACAGCAGAATATCATTCGTAATACTAGACGAGCTTAGAGTCGTCGTATTGCCGTCCATAGAAGCCGTCAGTGTATACGTAAATGCGCTATTCGGCGTATAGGAAGCCATAATCGCCGTTCCGGAACCAGTAGTTGTTACTGTATATGACGATTTATTAAGCGTTAATGGTGTTGTTCTAGCGATTGTTGTAAGCGACAAATTACCAGAAGCAGGAGCACGTACGGTTCCAGTTCCAGGTACCGCAGAGTTTGAACCGAGCTTCGTCCAGGTTGCATATGCATAGCCTGTCGCCGTACCATCTGAAGCATGAGTAATTGTAAGGGAGCCGGAAATACTCTTAGATTCACCAGCTCCCATCGTGTTAATTACAAGATTACTGCCTACTTTTTTGTTCGTATTGAGACATTGTCATGCCAATACAACGCTAAATATGAATCGCTTGCCCCACTCCATGCTGTCTTTGTAGTGTTTGACTTGAGTGTACAACTTAGATCGAGGGTCGATGTGTTGTTTGCTGTAGAGACGCTTCTTTCAGTTACAGATACGCTTAGAGGAAAGTCTTTAATCGAGTAACTGCCGGTTCTTGATACAACACCAGAATTACTAGCATTTATAGCCATGCATTTTCCTCCTTATGAATATAATCGTCTCGACACGTTAAATAGATCACCGTTATCGGATACGGATAGATTCCATCTGTTTATACCGTTATCAGCATCGCCAAGTGTCAATCGTCTTCCACCAAGTCCGTCGATAATATCAACCCATGCTTCTTTTGTGCCAGTAACTTCGCCAGTTTGCTCGTTAATTGTGCCGCTGTAGAAGTTCAACGCCTGCGATGAGAATTGACCCAACATACTCGAGTCTTCAGGCCCAAATACAGCTAAACCGTATGAACTGAAATTAAAATGAGACTCAAGATTGCTAATCCGAGTCCCCTGTGCATCTGTAATTTTAGTCATATTTTCGTAATCCAGCTGCAAACGGCTATCCGTCGCATCAATTCGTCCTTTAAGAGTCTTGATGGAAGTGGTGTTATCATTGGCAATCGTTGTCACTGATCCCATTTCGCTTGTCAAGCCATTAACGTTATTTTCAAGAGTGTTATAACGTTCAGACTCAAACACTGTTCGAACTGATTCTCCAATAGCGCCATTTACAAGATTATCTGTATATTCGTTTGAACTGTAAGCTTTAATGCTCACGTCACCGCTGTCAAGATTTACATAGAACGCATCGCCATCATTGGATTGAAGAATACCACCGTAAATATAATTAGCGCTAAGCGTACCTGATGTTATTTGACCAGCATCAATATTACTAACGGTAATCACACTAGCATCGATAGTACCGGCGGTTAACTTGTTGGCGCTCAATTCAGCAATAGCAGAGTTTCCGAACTGTTGCTTTATCCATGCCCCGTTACCGAATTTATACATCGTATTGCCGTCGTCAGTGTCGAACCAAATATCATTTGCAGATCGTCCTGTTACTGATGGTGCAGATGCAGAATAAAATACTGTATTCTTACCATTCGCTGTTGTCTGCGCTTCTTTTGCAGTTGCATTCGACGATGTAAGTGCCATGTCTAAGACTGGATCACTGGTCGTAGATGTGGCATTACTGAAATATGTTACTGTTCGAATGAAGTAATAATGGCCTAAGGCGTATGGCTGAGGATTATCAGACCATGAACCACCAGTTGGAGTCTCACTACTTGTCGAAAGATAATACTGGGTCTTAAAACTGGTTATCGATACACCCTGATCGCCTTTGTCACCTTTATCGCCTTTTGGTCCTTGTTCTCCATCTTTACCCGGATCGCCAGGGTCTCCCTTGTCACCTTTAGGTCCTGTATCACCAGTATCGCCCTTATCGCCTTTAGGACCCTGATCTCCTGTGTCGCCTTTGGGACCTTGTTCGCCAGTATCGCCTTTATCACCCTTTGCTCCAGGGTCTCCGGTCTCGCCTTTATCACCTTTAGGTCCCTGCTCTCCATAAACGCCAATGATGTGCGCTAAGACATTTACGGTTGAGCCGTCACTATAGGTGATGTCTTCTTTTGTCCACAAATACGGATGATCAGCAGTTATGACAGGAATATTGCCTGGAGGACATAATATCCATGCACTGCTCGCCGGTTCTGCATTTGTGTCTGTTCTTGCATAATACAAAAGGTCTGACACGACTGTTAGGCCATCTTCTCCGTATGATCCAATAATATGGTGCGCTGATTCATTCGATGTGCCGTCAGTGAAAGTCGTGACAGTATATGTCCAGAGGTATTTATTCTCAGCTGTGATTACCGGTACTGGCGATTTGACGTACGTCGTAGGTTCCACAGCTGGATTATTTGACAGACCATACCAAGAAACAACCGATGCAACGCCTCTTCCAAATACACCTATCACATGCGGAGCAATTTCTTCAGTTGACCCATCATCAAATTTCTTTAGTCCTTTTGACCATAAATATGGCTTCTGCTCTGTTGGAGTAACGTCCTCGATCGACCACTCTGTAGGCAGAATATTAGGCCCTGCAGATATGCCGTACTTATAAGTCGTGTAGAGTTCTTCTTTTGCTTTAATTTTTGACCAGGTATAAATATAAGGATTCGTAAGGTCTGGAATAGGATCAAGTCTGTTTGTTGCAATACCCATCCACTTCCTGTCTTTCGAATCAGTTGACATATTTTCGCCGGTAGAACTGTCAGCGTATACAATCCATGTATATGTCTTAATGTTCTCCAGCTGTTTGTTTACCTGTTCTCTGAGCTTCTGGATACGGTCGTCGATTCCAGAAGTCTCGATTTTGTAGTCGCCAAGAGTTGCTGTGATTTCATTGTTGCAGTAGCTTCTTTCGATCTTAAGAAGTCTACTTGACAAATATAAAGCACCTTCAGGGTCGACAATGTACACAGTATCGCCAATAGATACGCCATCCGGAATATAAAGCAGTTCTACTTCATAAGTTACTTCCGGTTCTCGTCTCTTCTTAAGCTCTTTGACCGTCTCTTTATACAGCTCATCATAGTCGACTGTGCTGTAACTGAACGGTCTTACGATATGCTCGGTACGATTCGGCGTAACTGTGAATCTACCCCACTTCTTAAGAGCCTCTCTTGACTTGACAATACCGTTTTCAATGTAAATATCATCGTCCGTCTCAGCTGGAATGTACCCAACAAGGTTCAGCGCAGTAGCATCAGTACCGGATACAGGCGACCAAATATAACTGGCCGGGTTTAAGCTCATCGGATTCGGGTAATCCTGATCAAATCTGATACCAATATAGCTGCCACTGCATTCGTTTGTGGGCTCGGCTCCTTCCGGATCAGACGACCAAATATAATGGATGTACTTACCATTAAACGGAATACCTGTATTGACACCAACAGAATGCACAAATTTGCCGCCAACACCTATTGTGTCAAATTCTACCCATTCGTAAGCTGTTTCGGACGTTGGAGCAGTGGTTCTTCCGAAGGAATATCCGACATACTTAGTATTCGCAGCTGGCGTGGTAGTCATGGACTTTCCATCACTGTATGGCGAATACCGAATATGCAAACCTGATTCTGTAGGAACACCACTGCTGTTGAGAGGAATATAACGATACTCGCCGAATGACGGATTGATGTTATACCATCTGTAGTCGTCAGGATCCGTACTCTTGGTCGCCTCACTCTTTCCGGAAGCTATACCAATATAATTCATGGCAGAGGAGTAGTTGTCTGACATGCCCGTTCCGTACTCGTCCCTAGCAAACTTAACCCACGTATATGCCGGGTCTCCGTCCTCTACGATTTCCTGAATACCAGTACTCTGAGGGTAGACAGCAACAAAACTATCGTAATTGAAACGATGAACAATATAGTCACTGAGTTTATCAGACTCTACTGGATACCACTGCATCGGAGACATACAAATATTGAATGCTCCAGATGCGGAATCCGAGAAATATAGGTTCTCATCTTCATCCGTACTTAGAAATTTAAGCCAAACATAGGACTGTCTTCCATACTCGTTCTTGACACCAAGAATACCAATGCTTCCTTCCGGAACGTCGCCAGTCGGTTTTAACGCCGTAGCCAAATTTTCGACAGAAGTTGAAGTACGAATATTAGAGACTTCACGACCGATCATAAGAGTCTTATGCGTGTTATAGCCTCTCTGGTTAACTACGTTCAAATACTTGTGAGTTACGGCCATTCTTTCGATTTTGAATGTAAAATACATCTCCATCTCGAAAGTAGCAGCAATCTCGTTTAGACGTTCAAGAGCTGTCTGTGAGTCGAACTTAAGAATATAACGTCGTATAACGTTCGTTTCTTCGTCCCTTGGAACCTCAATCATGCCGATTTCGAAGTCTGTACCGGCGATAATCGGGTTAACGTAATAATCAACTGTCTGCGGAATTACTGGAATCTCAGTAGACGCATCCAGCTGATGGTTTAGAAGCTCCAGTCCAATCGACTCTGCATATAAATATATGGATCGATCGAGTGTATTACTTTCAGTCGTGACAATTGTATAGAACATTGCGTCCGTATCATTGTCTGCCACGAATAAGTAATTACCACTTCGTACGAATGACTCTACCTCTTGCCTCTTACCTTCCGGATAGGCAATATAACACGAGAATACAGTCGTTCCTGTCTCGGTCTCATCAACGGTCTTATCGTTATATACGATGTTACCGTTTCGTTTGCTGCTGAATGCAGTGCCGAGAATGTTCATATTTCTATCCGAAAAATATAAGATCATATATAAACCTTCCTATACCTAAGCTGCAGTGTAGGTTTTTCGTCCGTAGCCACCCAATTGGAGTAAGCTGCGCTAATAATGTTGTGACCGGGTCTTAAATATAACCTGTCCCACTCGTTTCCAATTGCTCCGAGGTTGTTTCGGATAATGCCGTCAACTTTAACTGTGCCATCTCCAGTATTTACTTCGAGTGAGTTGCCATTTGTAAAGGTATTTACAATGTCTTCCATCTTCGTCGCGTTGTACTTTTCAACACCGAAACCGCGAATATAAGCTTCTCCGAGAGGCTTATACGATGCTCCAAATTTGCCGTTTACACCAGTTGTGTCTAAGCCGGAAATAAAGAAATTTACATATGCCGCCTCATAGTTCAGGATCGTATCGATTTGCGGAATGGATCTTGGGTCGAACGTATGGTGTTTATGGTCGACATAAAAATCAATTTTATTGCCGATTTTAGACATCGAGAATTCACCGTGATCCCAATACAGGTATTTGTTACGATACGAGTTCGGGATGACATTCAGGTTCTTATTCGTGGATGTGACTCTGTCAGAGAGGATTTCAACAGCATCGCCATTCGTTGTGCCGACATACAATCTAATTTCGACATCTGTGCTCTGGTTATTCTTAAGGAATACCATGCCAAGAATCGGTTGCTTGTTTTCTGTCGATACCACAAACTGCACCATTCCAACCTGAGTCGGATCGGCTGTATGCTGGTTCTTTGCATCCTTCATGACGCTCATTGCAATCTGTCCAAGTGCAAAGAAATCCTTAGCTGTATTAGAGCCGCCAGAATCCTTATTCAGATGTACTGAGAAACCAGCACCATTCCATATCGCAGTAGAGCTTGAAGCGCCTCTTGTTTTCAATCCGATAACGCTCTCCATGAAGTTCTTACGAGCAATCTCTTTGCCGCTAGTGTCATAAATAGGAATGTTATCTCGATTGATTCCGACGCTTTCCAGAGTCCCATTTTGAATGCATCCGAGTTTAATTACAGATGCCTGGTTCTTCTGGAATCTGTCAAGTACGAACTGAGGAATTTCTCCTTTGTTGTACTGAAGAACATTCTCTTTTGTATTCGTTGTAACACGGCCGGTGTCTAATTCGTTAGCATCGCCAAACTGCAGCATACCATTTCCGTCAGAGAAACCAATATAGCCGCAGTCGCCATTGAACGTTGCTTCAAGAATTGGAAATGATTTGTACTGCCCATCGTAGTCGATAATAAACTGATTGTTATTATTTGCTTTGACTACGATTTCTTCCAAGCCGTACTTAAAAGGATCGGAGCAGTGGATTGTGAATGTTCCAGCTCCGTTATTTGAATAGATAATATTCTCAGGTGACAGATTCGTAACGGTTCCGATGTAATATACATCTGGTTCATCGTTGAATATGAATTTTGCATCTACCCAAGAATAAAGGAGACCTTTGAGGATATCGAATGCTCGATGAAGGTCCTCTGCGGTCTCCCTGAATAATACAAATGTTACTTCGATGTCTCTAGGAGGTAAATTCTTGCTGCGATAGAAAGCTCCATCCACAATCTTTGAAGTTAACTCCTCAATATCCTGAGACATACTATCCCTGCCGGTAGCAGAAATAACTCTAAAGCCTGGTAAACGCTGCTCGAGACGAATATCATTAATCGTCATGCTCGCTTCGGTTTGAGGCAAGTTGGCAACGTAGTCCTGATAAACATAATCGCTCATAACTTACCTCCCTTACGATTGTTCATTCGATCAATTCTGTTCAATTCTGTTCGAGTGTATTCTGCAGAAGCTCTAGCAATTTCACGTCCGTCTAAGACAACTGGAGCTTCGAATCTGTATGAAGAGTTGTCCTGAATATCGTTAAGCTTTGTCTTGATCTCATCGAGACTAGCGTCAAAAGCTTCCTGAATCTTCTCAGACATAATCTCTCCATCCGTTTTAAATGTCGCTTTGGCATTAACTGCCATGGATGCTGTCGAGCCGGCAAACAAGTCATGCACCCTGCCAGCGCCATTTTGAACATTCGTCAAGTCAAGTACCGGAGAAATAGTTGGGAACATCGTGTCATCGGTAACAAGATCGTTGACGCCTGCTAATGCGGCTTTGAGTGTACCAATCATGTTGGTAGCCATGTCTTCGGTCGGAGATACGACGAACCGAGCTGCATTCTTTCTCACACCTCGTCCGACGCCCATGTCGAAGAACATACCAATACGGTCACCAACTTTTGAAGGTGATTTGATTTCAAGAGTGGTGTTTGTTGCACGAGTCATTTGAGTAGCCATAGACATACAGGCTGCTGTAACAATACCTATATGTCTGTTAATACCTCTAGCAACACCCTTGTCGTAGTTTTCACCGACAGTCTCAGCGCTAGCAGATGCCTGTTCTTTAGCTGTAGAACTAGCGCCGTTAATCGTAGAGACAATAGCGTTAGCCACATCGCCCTGAGCATTCTTGACAGTTTCAGTTGCGGCGTTAGTACCGGCCGTTGCAACCTCTTCGCCCTTCTGTTCGGCAGCTTCTGGGACACCTGCTGTAGGGTTATCGACCATAAGCTTCGCCATTTCTTCAGGCGTAATCTCACCATTTTGAAGTTTTGTTTGCAATTCGGTCCAATAAGCGGCAGACGTAGAGTCAGCTTTATTCATAGCGGCTGTTTCAGTCTTATCGCCACCAATGAACGATTTCGCTAAAGCACCATCTGTATCGGTATTCTCCATGTCTGCTTCGAGTTTTTCACGAATAGTTGCAGATTTTCCAGAAATCTGTTTTTCTTCTTCTTCAAAGAACTTATCGAGTTTATCGCCAAGACCGAGTGCATCAAATATAGGTCCTAACGCAGTTCGAATGGCCTGAAGAAGTAGTTTTCCCAATGCCTGAACGATCAAGCCGAAAGCACTAATAAGCAAGCCAGCTTTAGTATTGATTATATCTACGAAGCTTAGCAATAAGCTAATAAGAACATTAAACAAACCATTTACCAATTCAGGCGC
>Ga0247611_10010415_pt1 | contig 10931 bp, 10 predicted proteins | sample 177DNAGHGhighgp2_FD_192422 | JGI IMG/M metagenome (GOLD analysis project Ga0247611, IMG submission 192422) | Sheep rumen microbial communities from Palmerston North, Manawatu-Wanganui, New Zealand - 1770 DNA GHGhigh gp2 | ecosystem: Host-associated > Mammals > Digestive system > Stomach > Rumen... | reverse complement strand
TTATAAGTTTAAAGTTTGGATTCTTTTCTTTAATTTTGTTATAATATTTTTCTGCTCTAATTGCACTAGCTATTGTATCATGTTCAGTAATCGCTACTACATCATGACCAAGCTCTATTGCATAGTCCATAAGACTTTCAACCGTATTTATACTATCGCGCAAACGAAAGTTGGAGAAGTCGGTATGATTATGCAGTGAACCAGGAAATTTTATTTTATCCATTCGCGTTACTCCTTCTTTTTTATTCTATATATATTATATCAAAATTTTATTAAATTGTCAAATTGAAACGTCTATATGACAATTTATATAGTATAGAAATGCCATATTAGGATTATCATAAAAACTAATAAAGTTTGTTAGATTAAAGCTAAAACCAAGTGCTGCCGCAAGTCCAACCATAATTGATGTAGCAACCATATACATATATGTATCTTCCCAGTATGTTTTTCTTCCTCGTATAATTCCATAAATTAATAATACGATACATACAAGTAATAAAATACCAGTAATAATTGTGCAAGTTGTTGTGCAACTCATTTGATAATCAGATACATAAGTAAATAATTCATCTCTTGTGCAATCTAAAATATTACATAACTCATTCAAATATGCTTCTTTTATCATTATTTTCTCCTTTAAAACCCTAAGCTCCCATCTTCAATTTGATAATTAGTAATAAATATTTGTGGAGTTTTATAGCCTCCCCATTCATTTAAGTTTGCTCTACCTACAACTTCTAATTTAATTGAATCATACTGTGCAAGCTCTTGAATAAAATCTTTAGCATGGAATTTCATATAAGCTACACCAAACTTTTCTATTTTTACGGTATCAGAATTTCTTCCCATAATTCTTACATCAGATTTTGTAATATTAATATCTTTAATATGAATTAATGGTTCTGGATTGCCTTGTCCCCAAATATCTTCATGTGCAGCTATATCTAAAATTAAATCTTTTATATCTTGGTCTGCAGCTATACGTTCAAAATTAACTTCATACCAGCTTTCACCAAAATCTATATCAGCTAATTTTTTATTAGCATATTCATGGAAGCTTGATAAATTTTTATCTAAAATACCAATACCACAAGCATTATCATGACCGGCGGTGAAGTAGAAATATCCGCTTTCGTCCATGAAGTTTTTAAATGATTTAAGCTCTGATTCATTAAGTCCCCTACTTGAACCTTTAATTTCTCCTTCTTCGTTAAGTCTTGCTACAATTGTTGGCTTTTGATACTTGGCCGCGAGCTTCATCGCGCAAAGTCCATTAAGCTCTGGTGGAAAATCTTCATCATCAAGCCTTACAAAAAGAATTTTATTTTCAAGCAGATTATACTTATGAATTTTAATTTCAAGTTGTTCTACAGCTTTATCAAGTATTCTATTTTGTTTTGCTCTAGCATTAGTACATTCTCTTGCCGATTCAATTGCTACTTCTTCAAATGTACCTTTCGCACCACGCTTATGTGATTCAACCATTGCATGACCATCGATGAAGGCTTGAAAACAGCGTTGTTTTTCGTCTTCGGTGCCCGTCCTAATCATTGCATTGATAAGAGGAGTTATATAGAAAGCAACTGTAATTGGAGTTACTTTTCCTCCCATTGAAAATGATTGCTTTTCGCAAAGAGCTTTAAAAAAATAATTTTTAATATTAGCAAAACCAGTATGTACGATATATCTATTTTCAATATCAAGCATTGACATCATATCAGATACTATACCCAATGCCGCCAGGTCAATAAATTCATCTGCATAATTTGTACCATAAAATTTATCCATAAATCTACAGAACTGCCATGTTACTCCCGCGCCACATAAATCTTTATTGATATATCTATCTGATAGTTGATTGTTAATTATAACTGCACCATCAGAAAACTGAGTATCGGATTCTACAATATGATGGTCTAATACCAAACATTTAATATTATCAGCATATAAACGCTGATGATAATCAAAATCATTACTACTTGAGTCTGGTAATATTACATATTTAATATTTGGATTTTCGTCATATAATTTATAAATATCTTCAATTGTATCTGATAACCCATGACCTTTACCTTTATGTAAAATATAATCAATTTGTACTTTTTTATTATGTTTATGTAAATACTGAGCAAAAATGGCAGCTGATGTGAATCCATCTACATCGCTATCAACTACAATGATAATACGGTCATTTTCTTCTAAAGTACAAACCATATCATCAAATAAGGTCGCACCAGCATCTATATTATCTAAATAATCTGGAGCTTGAAGAGCATCATCATTTGGTACAGTTAAGAAATAATTTAATGCTTCTTCATTTAATCCACGCTCTAATAGCAATTCATTTGTATAGTTATTTCTAATATCTTTATTTACTAATTTTGTTTTCATCTTACTTTAACTCTCCTCTTGTAAAGCTTCCAAAATACTTCACTTCCTTTATCTGTAGGTGAATCTTTCATGTCTAATAAATTCTCTCTATCATATATAAAAGAAAAATCACAGTAGGTTTGATATTTTTTGCCTATTGAATATAGCTTATTAAAATAATCTTCACTGCCCTTTTTTTCTTCTTTATCAAAACATATAATAATTTCTTTTGGTCGTGCGGTTTGCATTAATAATCGTAAGGCATGTTTATTAAATTGACTTCCGCATACTGCGGCCGAACAGTTAGCAAAATCCCAACCTTCCATTTGTAAAACAGATTTTTCTGCCTCAACCAAAAAACATATACCTGTTCGTTTTATGTTTTCTTTTGTCCAATTTAATCCATATAAGTTAAGTGATAACGGATGACTATACCACTTACCTTCAATTTGAACTGGCATATATTTACCAACATTTTCCACTTCCCACTCATTGAGTGCACGCCCTCGTATTCCTACAAGTTTACCATCTGCATTATAATGTGGAATAATAATTTTGTTTTGCGGAGCTGAATAACGTATATTAAATTTATCCATAGATTGTTTTGTAATTCCATCATTCAGCCATTCTGTAGGATAAAATTTTGTAAAGCAATCTATTATTCCATTGGGGTAGACTGGTAACTTAATCGGCTCCGGCGCAGTATACATATTACGTATACTCTTATATTTCTTCGGTGCAAATGTTAAATTAGGATTATAGTTACTGCAATCAAGAACTACTTTATATATATCTTGATACCAATCGTACGATATGCCACGACATTCATAATAATTCTTCATAAATTGAAAAATACCCATGCTGCCGCACTCTGTATAGCATTGAAATATATGACTATTTTCATAGTAATATAATTTCATCGAAGCCTCACTCGCATCTTCATTATGACATATAGTTGGAAAAATTACATATCCTGGCTTTTCTATATAGTCAGTTGCACCCAATGTTTCCATTAGCTGAATTACTTTTTGAGTATCTAATTGTTCAATTATACTTTTATAATCAATCAATTATTTCACCATGATTTAACCTTTCTACTATTATTTTTAGATGTTCATTTTCATGTTCATCCCAACTTTTAATTTGATAATCACTTCGCTCATTGAAGTTTTCTACTGGGTCCATTCTTGAATCAGTTATAAATAAATCTTTCTTTTTTAAAGTTCCTAAATTCATATCTGACCAAATACGAACTTGTGTCCATTCTCCACTTCTAACTTTAAAAATATCAGTTACCAAATTAGGTTTTTTGTCTGGATCATTTTCATAAAGTGGAGCTAATATTTCTAATTCTTCTTTTGTCGGTCGTGCCATAACAGCACCGTTATCAGCTTTATTAATTGTACTGCGGCCACCCGCTAACGTACCTTCATTTCTTATATCTTTATTATCATCACCTTTTGCATTAAGTTGTGTCGATGTAAACATTGCTACATCTAATTCAACTGCTAAGTCTTTTAGTGCAGTGGCAAACATTAATAATACTTCATCATTTCTTAATGCAAAACCTTTAAATTCATTTAATAACGATGGCCCAATAAATATATAGTCATAAAATACATATCCTACATCATAAACAATACAATTTTCTCTAACAATTGTTTTTACAGATTCTATTGTAGGATTTGGCATTTTAACCAATATTAAATTATCCTCATACTTTTTCATTAGGTGAATCGCTTGTTCAATAACAGCTGATTCTCGTTCTGAAAAATCAGCATATTTAAATCTACTTCTATTAATATCAGTTAAATAAGCCAGTATCATTAACCTAACTTCTTTAAATCTTTGCTCTGTAACAATGAATAAAACTTTTTCACTATTACCTACTTGTTCCCATTCACAAGTCATAGAATTATATCTAAAAGGATAAGCTAAATAACAAGCATCTGCAATTGCATTTGATGTTTTACCAACACCACTCGCCGCAGAACGAATTGTTAATGTTCCTTTCTTTGCGCCGTCAATAACTTGATTATAGATATTACCCTGTACTGGCATACCTATTTCATATGCTGCTCCTAATTCGTCAACTAAACTACTCATTCCTGTCGCGGCAGTTTCGATTTCAACCTCATCGGTTGTTTCATATTTAGCTTCAATTCTTAATAATTTTTTTCTAACTGCATCAGTTATATCCTTTGGGAATAAAAAATTAAAAGCTTGATTAATTTCTTCTGATTTTGGATTTGTTAAGTCTTCACAATAAAATTCGCTTACATCGAACCCTTGTTTCTTTAGGTCTTTTAATAAATTAAATTTCTTAAAACGATTATAATAAAAATCAAAGTTATCTACTTCTGACAGCTCTATTATATCTTGTAAATATTCAATTCCATTTTTATCTTTAAAAACTTTTGCTGAGACTTGGTCTGATTCTAAAAAGTTTTCTATATCTATTGGTTGAATTTTTGTGGCGCCGTTGCGATACAATCCTTCAATCGCCATAAATATAGAACGCTCAAATCTGGTGGAGAAATCTGTTAAAATGAAAGAATATTTATCTATTTCACTTAACAACTGTGGTTTCTTCATCAGACAACCAAGTATTTGTTGAGTGTCTCTTTTATCTATCACTCTTCATCCTCCAACTCATCTAATACACTAAAGTCAACTTGAAATTTTTTCTTTTCTTTTTTCTTAACATGAACCTTCGGTCTTTCTGCGGCCTCGCGCATTTGACGTGCAATTTCTGCGATTGTTCCTTCTGAATGACGTTCTCGCGCAGCCCAATAAGCGCATGAATCATTATATATAAAAGGAACAATTCCAATTCCGCCGTGTCCTTTATCCCAATCTCCATGTTTTATTTCGTAAAAATATTTCAATGCAAATAAGATGCCCTTATTGGTCATCTTACCTTCTTTTATAAATCGTTTTCTTTGTGCTTCACATACCCACCAATCATATGTTACTTTTAAATCTCGTGCGATGAAATCATAAATTAAATCAATATATTCTTCATCATTATCAGGTTGCGCTTGCTTCCAATTATCATAACATTTTTTATGATAATACCAATTTCTACTTGGCATTACCCAGTCGTCTTTTTCTTTATCAATTTCTATATTACAAAGTCTACATTTTGCCATAAAAAACTCCTTTCTTCTTTATTATATTATAACAGAATTTGTAGAATTTGTCAAATTTAAAAGCGTATCTATAAAGATACGCTTTTAAACATAATGTGTCTTAATAATTATTATAATGGAGGATATTCTATTGATCCATTTCTCTCATTTCAAGAAGAACTAAGAAGAAAGGTTCTTTTTGGTCTTCGGTAATCTCTGAAAGTTTAAGCTTTCTACCAAAAATCATTTCTACTTTCTTTAAAATCTTTTCTGCATTAGCAGGGTCTTTATTAACGAGTTTAGCCCAAATTTTAGAAGCTTCTTCTCTTATTTCATTAAAGCTAAGCTCTTGCTCTTCTTTCTTTTCGATTTTATCTACTACTGTTGCACCATCTAAATCTCTTTGCTTATCAATAGCTTCATTAATAGCATCTACTAATTCATTATATCCAAGCTTAATTTTTGATGCAAGATATGGAAATCTACTACCAGCCATTACAGTTGGAGTCTGACGAGTATAAAGCCATCTATGACTATTTCCATCTTCATCCCATTCAGTAGCAATATAACCAATAATATCAACAATTTGATTTACAACTTCATAACAACGCTTTGGCATTGATGGAGCAAGAATTTCAATCTCACTATCATCAGCAGTTTTTTCTTTTCTTGTTTCAATATGTGAAATAAGAACAAGACCATAACCAAGCATTGTAATTTTTCTTAAACAAGATTCAAACTCTTTTTTTGCTAAAGTCCAACCTTGTCCCCATGGAATATCACGAATTGATTGTACGCCATTTTGGCTACATACAAACTGTTCACACATTTCATAAGCAATAGTTGTGGTATCAATTGTAATCGTATCATACATTTCACGAGCTTCAGGCTTTTCTAATTGCTTAAGAACTTGACGAAATTCAGACCATTTATTTACATCAACGGCTTTAATTCCATCAATGGCATTGTAGCCTTTCTCAAAAGCAATTAAAAGATTTTTAGGAAAACGGGAAGCCATTGTAGTTTTACCCGTTTTAGGCTTCCCATATAAAAGCAAATATTTTCCCTTTAAATCTCTTGAAATGACCGTAGGCTCAATTGATAAAATATCAATCATTGTTGCCTACCTCCTTTAAAATCCTAAGTCGTCGAATTTATTGTTTGAAGTCTGCGGCGGTGTCTGTTTTGATGCAGTTCTAGACATATCTTTGTCCTTCTGTGCTTCAAGTCTAGCCTTTCTATCAGCCAGAGCATTCTGAATTTCTGCATTATCAAAAGCAAAATCGCCTTCAAGTGGCTCCTGTGAACCACCAGTAATAATGAGGTCACTTCTATTAATGGTTCTTGTCTTTTCGATTGGTTCACCAAAATCAACTTCTTCAATAATTGTTTCAGTTGTAGCTGAAAAATCAAGTCTACCATTAGCTTTTACGGTATCACCAACATTCCAATATGTTGAAACTGCGTCAATAACTCCTTCGCTCTGTGCAAACATTGGAACTACATCGACTCTTCCACCATACTGAGGAATAATTGCATCAATTCTATATCTACCAGTTGGTTCATCGTTTTTAATTTCTTCACTCTTATTAGCTACTACAAATTCCGCTGTATATGTAGCTTCTGGTTTACAATCAGTCTTATTAATACGACTAACAAAAGATGCGTTTACTCTTGGGAATGAAATAAGTCTACCGTCCTGACTATAATATTCATTCATACGAATACTTGCATTTGTAATACGAACTCTATCAGCACCATCTTCTCCATTTTCAGAAGCAGCGATACTTACATATTCATCCATTACCTTTTTAATTGATTCGTAAGCTGGATTAGGAGTTCCTCTATTAGTAAGCTTAGATGCAAACATATGAACAGGAATAGCCAGTTCTTTTTCTTCGCCACTAATCTTCTGAGTTACTTTTACAACAATTGAACCACCAATTGATTCCATCATTTGTCCATTTTTATTAAAATGTCCTGGTTTAATATCAATTTCTGCGAGAATACCTTCTATTTTACATCTGTTTTCTGCTTGTCTTAACATTAATTTTTACCTCGTTTATTTGTTTCTGTTTGTTTTAATCTTTTTAAATAATAATAATGGAGGGTTTAAAACCCTCCTATTAAATTACTCATCCTCGCTAGGAACGAAATTCAGACCTTCTTCAGTCAGAACTACATAAGTAACTGGCTTTTCTGCGCCTTCTACTTCTACCTTTTCTCTGGCTGCAAGTCCCTTCTTAGTCAGGTCAGTTACATTAGCACCTACACTTCTCTCTGTTCTATCCAGTGCCTGTGCCAGCTCAGGAATGGAAACCTTTGCTCCGTTTGCTTTTACATACTCGAATACTTCATTTGACTTTTCTGTAAGCTTCATAATTTTTTTCTCCTTGTTTAAATAATTTTTTTAATAGTGTTTGTTTGCGAAAGTTTTTTCCTTAACTTTCTATAATTATTATACTAAAATTTTTCATTAAACTCAAATTTTAAAAGGCTAAAATTCCAATAATTTTTGAATTAGTAAGTTTCATTGATCTTGTTCCTTGCGCACCCTTTGAAAGTAAGTTTACTTCATTTAAATTAATTTTAATTTGCGACCGTGAAGATACAATTATAACTTCTCGTTCAGTAACCAATGGTACAAAATCAATTAACTTATCATCACTATCTTTTAAAGCATGAATTTTGCTTCCTTTAGTAGCTCTTCCAGTAATAGAGAAATCTTTGGCGTCAGTTCGTTTTATATATCCTTTTTCACTTACGCTTAGGTATTCTTTTATATTTTGTGGTATAGCTTTTGCCGAAACAAGTACATCATCTTTATTTAAAGTAATACCTTTAACTCCCCTTGCTACACGTCCAATTGCACGTATATCCTTTGTTTCACAAACTACGAACTGGCCGCGCGCAGTCATCATTCCAACTCGTTCATCATCTACAAAAAGAATTGACACTATTTCATCATCGTTATCTAAGTTTAGAGCTTTTACGCCATTTCTGCGCTTTATATTATACTCTGAAAGCTTACTCTTTTTTAACATACCTTTTTTTGTAAAAAAGATTATGTGTTCTTTTTGTTTCTTTTTGTTTAAGAAAACAAGTTGTTTGATTTTTTCGTTTGTCCCGATTTCAATTAAACTTTCAATTGGAATTACCTCTTCAAAAGGTAATTCAGAAGCTGTTAAGTGGAAACAATTTCCATTATTAGAGAAAAGTAATACAGTATCAAGATTTGTACCTGATGCAGTAGCTATTACATATTCTCCTTTACTCATCTTAAATTTATTACCTACGCCACCCCGTTTTTGAGTATAGAGGGTTGATGTGGTAGTAACATAGATGTTATTTTGATTAGATAAGTTAATTAAAAGTTCTTGTTTTTCAGTCGGTTCTTCATCATCTTTTGAAATATTTAAAATTTGAGTACGACGAGCATCACCAAATTTATTAGCTACTTCTCGCCAACCTTTAATGAGTTCGTTATTGAAAAGTTCCTCATTATTAATTATATTATAAATAGAATTTCGTTCTTTTTCAAGTTTTAACTTTTCAGATTTTAACTTTTCAACTTCTAAATGAGCAAGACGAGAAAGTTTCATGTCGAGAATTGCTTTGGTTTGTATATCGTCAAGTTTGTACTCTGCGGCCAATCGCTCTCGCGCCTTCATCGGAGACTCTGAAGTTTTAATTATATGAACTACTCTATCTATATCTTCTATTACTTTTAAAAGTGCTTCTATAATGTGAAGCCTTTCTTCTATTTTACGAAGGTCAAATTCAAAACCTCGTCTATATATCTCTTTTTCGTGGTCGATATGTGCTTGAAGCATTTCTTTCCATGTGAATACTTTTGGAAAACGACCTTTATCAAGCATTGTGAAGTTAATTGAATAATATGATTGAAGCGAAGTATTTTTATAAAGATATTTTAATACTTTATTTGGGTTAGCTTTTTTAGTTAAGTAGATTTTAATTAGTGGAGTTTTGCCTGTTAAATCATTGAATCTATCTATTCCTGGATTTTCTTCGTTATTAATAATATTTTCTAATTCTCCACAAATTGTATTAGTATAAACTGAATATGGTATTTCTGTTACTACAAAACAATTTTCTTTTTTGTCATAATCTACAACACTTCGTAATTTACAAGCAAAACCTTTTCCATTTTTCATGGATTCTTTTACTTCGTCTTCGTTTAATAATACTGCGCCGGTAGCAAAATCTGGTGCAATATATATATCATTAAAATCACAAGTAGGATTTAGAAGTAAATATTCTAAAACCCGATTCATTTCTTTTAGATTGTATTGAGGTACAGAACAAGCCATACCAATACCAATCCCCATTGTTCCATTGCATATGTTGTAATACCCCTTTGTTGGTAATACAGCAGGATATTGTTTAGTATTGTCATAGCTATCTCTCCACTCATCAACAGTATCTTTATTGATGTCTGTAAAAAGTAAATTAGCAATTTTTGATAGGCGACTTTCTGTATAACGCATCGCAGCCCAATTGCCAGACTCAATTAAAGAACCAGCATTACCTTTTACATCAATAAGAGGATAACGCATAGCAAATGGTTGGCCAGCGCGCATTATAACGCCTTCACATGAGCTATCGCCATGGATATAAAAATCTGCCATAGCCATACCAACCGCATTAGCAGTTTTCTTATAAGGTTTGTCGCTTGTAAGTTTATTCAATAGCATTGAATAAAATATCTGACGAGCAGATGGTTTTAGACCATCACGCACATCAATAAGGGCGCGGTTTTGTAATACTGCGCCACTATATTGTATAAAACTATTTTCAATAATTGGTTGTAAATTACCCATGTATTTCCTCACCATAAATATTATAAAAGCCAATTAATTCTTTATTTCTTAATTCTTTTCTTCCGTCTTTTTTTATAATATGTTCTGCTCCAATTTTTGTAAAAGCTGTACCAATCGGTATCTCTGGAAAAAATTCTGAATCTCTTATTTTATAAACCCAATATTCTTTTCCTTCTTTTTCAATTTTATAGATAGTTTTCATTTATTCTCTCACCTTGCTAAAATCTACTTTATCCATTATAAATTCACGTCTTGGCTCTACATTTTCTCCCATTAATTTATAGAGTAAATTAACTGCTTCACTATCATATTCCATAATATCAATACGTTGATACTCTGGGCTAAACATTGACTCTCGCGCTGTTTCTGCGGGAAGTTCACCAAGTCCTTTAGCTCTTGTTACTTCACCCTTAACCTTATTTCTTACTTTATTAAATTCATCGTCAGTAAAATAATAAGATTCTTTTCCTTTATTATTAACAATATAAAGTGGTGAGCGTAACCAACATAAACGACCTTCTTTAATGAACTCTGGCGCAAGATATTGAAGCGCCGCCATTATTAGAAGTGCGATGTGAGCACCGTC
>Ga0247611_10010413_pt1 | contig 10932 bp, 7 predicted proteins | sample 177DNAGHGhighgp2_FD_192422 | JGI IMG/M metagenome (GOLD analysis project Ga0247611, IMG submission 192422) | Sheep rumen microbial communities from Palmerston North, Manawatu-Wanganui, New Zealand - 1770 DNA GHGhigh gp2 | ecosystem: Host-associated > Mammals > Digestive system > Stomach > Rumen ... | reverse complement strand
TGTGCGCTGAACATTTGGTCGATGACCTCATAATTAATTTTACTCATAATGTTGAAGTTTTGTGCTTGGTTCTGCTGTCGGATGGCCATCCTTGTGCGCACAGTTCCAACAAAACTTCTGCGGTTAACGGGGAACGCCCCGCGGCGGGAAATCGATTTATTTCGAAATCCGCTGCAAAGGTAGATAAAAAAAAGGCACCCCGAAAACGGAGTGCCAATTCTCTGCCAATTCTGCGAATACTCTGCGAAATCTCTGCTTTTACGCTGCGAAGACTTCCAAAATTCTGCGTCTATCTGGTAAGTCTTGCCTTACAAAAATCGCTTGCTGAAAGTGTAAATTTATCTTGAAAACGATTAAACACGATAGCCCTTTGCGCATCGGATGCGTATTGGTTTAGGTTAATACATCCTATATACTGCAGGCGATAAAGCGCCCTGCAATAGTCAATTTTAGAAGTAGCCATTGATAATTCAGCGGCAAGGCGCTCTCTAATGTTTTCTTCCGGAAAGCGTTCCGAGATACAAAAGAAATCTGGTGGGATAACAGAAGGTGCCTTGGCTTCTATTTCCGCCGTATTCAGCTTGGGTTCTGTCGCATAAATGGTTGCATAGGGATTGTCGTGGATGTCGTTATACGTGCCGTAGTTATATACGTTCGTTACGTGGCGATTTTCTTCTTCTTTCATAGCTATTTGTTTTTTAAGTTGTTCTATTTGTTGTTCTGCATTTTGTAGTTTCAATTTGTATTCGTTCAGCTCGTTCATCAGATCGATTTGGAAGTCCTCGTCGGTGTAGTGTTCGAGTCCGCCATCGAGCCACTGTTCGTAAAGCGATACCCCCTCGTAGAAGTCTTCGGGCCGGTTCTCGAGCATCATCGACCTGCACGCTTTGGCGCGGGGTCCTTCCGTCCGGCTGAGCATAGCGATAAGGACAATAAGCGAAACATACATCAGTTGTTTGTCCCGTCCGACGGAGTTATAGGTCAGCGTGTCATATTCGCGTTGGTCGCCGGAACATTCTGTGGCATACATGTACGACACCAGCCAATGGGCGGTGTTCATCACGCGCACCACCGGGATCTCGATATTACTATCCCGTGCAACGAAGTACGACTGCATCTCGTGAAGCCCGTCAATAAAGGCTTTATCGGCGGGGAAGTCATAGCACAAAGCGCGTTCGGAACGGCGGTCTGTGTAGATACTATCATGCGGTATACGTCGCATTGGGTGTGTGTTTTTCGAAACGGGCTGCAAAGGTACTATAAAAAATTGGTTCGTGCAAAAAAAGTGCAACTTTTGTCAAAAAAGCAGAACTTTTTTAGTAGTGTTAAAGTGTTAAAGTGTTAATGAGAATTGAGAGTTTGGTGTAAGGTGTAAAGTGTAAGGTGTAAGGTGAAGGTTTGACCGTTGCGAAGCACACTAAACAAAAAAAAGTGCTGCTTTTTCCATAATCAATAATCAATAATTCTTATCTCGGCAAAGCCTCGAACGATTTTTTCCATAATCTTTCAAAAAAAATTGCACATATCAAATTTTTTCCGTACCTTTGCACGGTGAATGTGAACAGACTGCAAAAACGCAATAAACATATTAAAACATTTAAATCTTATGAAACACAAAATCTTTACTTTTTTCCTTGCTCTCATTGCAAGCATCGGAACAATCTTTGCCGCAAGCGGCACGTGTGGTGAAAACCTCACATGGAATTTGACAGGCAGAGTGCTTACCATCTCCGGAACAGGTGCCATGACAAACTACTCCGATTCCAATCATGCTCCGTGGTATGATAACCGCTCATCCATCACTTCCGTTATTATAGAAGATGGCGTCACAAGCATTGGAAGTAGTGCTTTCGAATATTGCAATTTGACCTCTGTCACTATTCCGAACAGCGTCACAAGCATTGGAAATACTGCTTTCTTTTATTGCAGCAGTTTGACCTCTATAACCATTCCGAACAGCGTAACAAGCATTGGAGATGATGCTTTCTCTAGTTGCAGCGGTTTGGTCTCTGTAACGATTCCCAATAGCGTCACAAGCATTGGAAATACTGCTTTCGCTTATTGCAGCAGTTTGACCTCTATAACCATTCCCAATAGCGTCACAAGCATTGGAGAATGGGCTTTCCTGGCTTGCAGCGGTTTGACCTCTGTAACCATTCCGAATAGCGTCACAAGCATTGGATATGAGGCTTTCCGAGGTTGCCGCAGTTTGACCTCTGTGACGATTCCCAACAGCGTCACAAGCATTAGAGATGATGCTTTCAATGGTTGCAGCAGTTTGACCTCTGTAACTATTCCCAACAGCGTCACAAGCATTGGATATCAAGCTTTCGCTGGTTGCAGCAGTTTGACCTCTGTAACCATTCCCAACAGCGTCACAAGCATTGGAGTTGGTGCTTTCTCTTCTTGCAGCAGTTTGACCTCAATAGATGTTGCATCTGACAATCCGAATTATTGTTCTGTAGATGGTGTTCTATTTAACAAAGATAAAACGACATTAATTCAATATCTAATTGGCAATACTCGTACCGAATATGTCCTACCCAATAGTGTCACAAGCATTGGAGGTTATGCTTTCGCTGATTGCAGCGGTTTGACCTCTGTAACGATTCCCAACAGCGTCACAAGCATTGGATGGTATGCTTTCGCTGATTGCAGCAGTTTGACCTCTGTAACCATTCCCAATAGAGTCACAAGCATTGGAGATGGAGTTTTCGCTGGTTGCAGCAGTTTGACCTCTGTAACCATTCCCAACAGGGTCACAAGCATAGAATTGGGTGCTTTCTCTAATTGCAGCAGTTTGACCGCTGTGACGATTGGCAACAGCGTCACAAGCATTGGAAAGTCTGCTTTCGCTTATTGCAGCAGTTTGACCTCTATCACCTGCGAGGCGGCAACACCACCGACTTGTAGGGATTATGTATTTTATGGAGTTGATAAATCCATACCTGTATATGTACCAGCAGGCAGTGTGGCTACTTACAAAGCCGCTGACCAATGGAAAGATTTCGGTGATAATATCCAGCCGATCCAAGCTCCGGAAGCGGATGTAACAGATGTTGATGCAGAGCCGACGGATAATAGTGTTGTCATAGAATGGCCTGCTGTAACCGGCGCAACGGTTTATATGATTAATATTTACAAAGGAAGTGATCTTATCTGCACGCTGTCGTTCAATGGGTTGGGGCAATTGCTGAGTATCAGTTTGGTGAAGAAAGCAAATGGTGGCAATCCTAAAACCGCCGTACAAACGGCTACCGGTTGGCAATATTCCATTGATGGTTTGGAAACGGGAACAACATATTCATGTACAGTGATTGCCAAAAACGGAGAGACACCACTTTATAGCAAAACGGTTAGCTTCATAACATCTACTGCCACTGCTATTGACCAAATCACAAATGACAAATCGCAAATGGCAAATAAGATTATCAAAGATAATCAACTTCTCATCATCCGTGACGGCAAGACCTATAGCGTGCAAGGTGCAGAAGTGCAGTAAACGTTGCGCAGCAACACTACACGTGCGAAGCACAATACACGAAAAAGCGGCAGCAAATGCCGCTTTTTCATCAATCCATCATTTAGTGCCGCAGGCACGGCTCAATCCATCATTAAGAAAAAAACTACCGTTCCAATTGATTGAGGTCGATTAGTTTGTTGACGATGGCATAGATGGTGAGTCCTGCCGTCGAATGGATATTCAATTTCCGAGTAATGTGCGTGCGGTGCGTAATCACCGTGTGCATTGAGATACAAAGTACATCCGCAATTTCCTTATTACTTAACCCGCGTACGATTTGAATGAGCACATCGCGCTCACGTTCACTCAACTCCCCCGTTTCAGGTTTGAGCGCATGCATTCTGTTGTGCGGTTTCATCTTGGTCAATACAGGACGAAGGATATCGTCCTCAATGGCACAATGGTCAGCAAAATCCTGCTCGGTATGCCATAAATCACTCATTACTCCGATAAGCGTATAAGTGACTGTTCCTTCTGTGGAAGTCGGCTGCGTCGGATAATACTTGATAATCAGGTTTTTTATTTCCGAAAGTTTGTCTGTAATACGTTGGTCATCATGTGCGTGTTCTTCGTACAATCCGGCGTTTTCATGTTCAATGTGTGTGCGAATCTCATCGACAAACTCGTCATAACAGCGCAAGATAAGTCCCGGAATCTTTGTAGTCGGGTCTGCCGGAATAATAGCTTCAATCAATGAGCGGCGCAGCAGCGGTAGTCTGAAATTCAAGAAATAGGTATGTGCGTTGTGCAAGTATCGCTGCAAAGTGGGTATGTCAATATCCGCGGGCAAAGCGCGTTGCTGGAAAACCTTATAATTAACGACCGCCAAGAAAGTCGGTGTATGCACGTTGTGCGCCTCACAAACTTGCACAATGGTTTGGTCCCCGACCCCCATTTCCAAACCGAAACGACTGATAATCTGGATGGCATCTTCTTCATTTGCCATCAAATCACAAATTTTATCCGAAGCCTTGTACATACCATTAGAACCATAAAAATCGCTGCAAAGGTAGTAAAAATTTGCGATATGGACAAGTTCTGGCGGCAAAATCACAACAAATTGGGATTGCCTGTTTTGCGAAAAAGCAGTAATTTTGTATCGTAAAAATCGAACAGAAAAAAGGACATATGCGCAAAAAAATTTTTGTTATTATCTTGCTTATTTTAGGAGTGTTACACACATACGCGGAAGACAGTATCAAAATCAGCAGTTCTGATTTTCAAGCCTTAGTTGCCCGAATAGAGCGTTTGGAGCAAAAAGACAGTATATCACAAGAAGTTAGGAGCAAGGAGCAAAAACCTGCCGCTTCGGAAGGAGTGAAGCACAAGGAAGGTCGTCGTTTTGTGATAGGCGGTTATGGAGAAATAACGGCAAAGCATTGTTTTTATAGCAACAATTATCTACGCTACGGAAAGAATCCGGACAAATATGCGAACGATCATTACGGTGAGTTTGATTTGCCGCATGTGGTTATTTATATGGGATACGATTTCGGCAAAGGCTGGAGCGTCGGCACTGAGATTGAGTTTGAACACGGCGGCACGGAATCAGCCGTTGAGATAGAAGAAGAGGAAGGCGGAGAATATGAAGCAGAGATTGAACGCGGCGGCGAAGTAGCATTAGAGCAATTTTGGCTGCAAAAGAAGTTTAATCAATACGCGATACTCCGCTCCGGTATGCAAGTAATCCCCGTCGGCGGTCTGAATGCCCACCACGAATCGACAGAATACTTCGGCGTTTATAGAAACGAGGGAGAGTTTACGATCATCCCAAGTACATGGCATGAAGTAGCACTGACGTTTATGGGCAGTACGAAAAACGGATGGCACTATCAGGCAATGTTCCTGCCCGGATTAGACAGCGACCGTTTTAACCGGAAGAACTGGGTAAAACCCGGCGCCGGCAGCCCGTATGAGTTCAAGTTGGCAAATGTCTTTGCGGGTGCTGCACGGGTGGATTACACCGGCGTGCGAGGGCTCCGGCTGAGTCTGAGCGGTTATTGCGGAAACTCGTTCCGAAATACATTAAGCAAAAGCAACAGCGAGTTAGACGCCAGCGCCTATAAGGATGTGAAAGGCACAGTCAGTATCGGTGCATTTGATTTTGCGTACAAGGATTACGGTTTGATAGTCCGCGGCGGTTTTACGTACGGACACTTGAGCGATGCGGCGGCAATCACTCAATATAATATATCTATGCGCAAGGGGAGCGTCAGCAGCAAGCAATGGGTGGCATCAGACGCGCTGGCTGCAGGAATAGAAGCAGGATACGATTTCTTTTCGCTCAACCACAAGTTAGTGGAGAAACGCCAACAGTTTTATATCTTTGCGCGGTATGATTACTACGACTCCATGTTCCGATACGATAATAAGCCGACCGACATGTATTCGTGGTGCGGCAGACATCGTGCGGCAATAGGTATCAACTATTTTCCGATTAAGCAAATCGGTGTGAAAGCAGAGTTTTCGTACGGGATACTAAAACCCGGTACGCGCGCAGATGGGACGCGCGGAAAACTATATAATGACGAGCCACAAATAGCAATTGGTATCGTTTATGCCGGATTTTATCAACTGGAACGATGACTAAATAAGGCTCATCTTACGCTACAAGTAGCCTACAGACATATGGATAAGTAATGTATCACTAACGAATCACTAACAAATCACCAATGTTTAATTATATAAAAACAGGTATTATGAAAAGAAAATTTTTAGTTTTTGGATTGGTCAGTTTTAGTATTATCGGTGTGCTGACCAGTTGTAAACAAAACGGTAACAGTGATGTGACTACCGAAAAAGAAACAGCCCTTCAACAAGCTGTAACACCGTACGTAAATAATACAGTTATTGCAACGTACAGCGCAATGGCAGATGCCGGTTTGAAGCTATTGGAACAGACGGAAGCGATTCTGACAAAAGTTGAAAAAGGCGAGGATTATTCCGATTTGATGAAAGAGGCGGGCAGTTCATGGCGCTTGATGCGCAAACACTGGGAACAAAGCGAAGCGTTTCTGTATGGTCCTGCAGCAGCCCATAACATCGACCCGCATATCGATTCGTGGCCATTAGATTTTAATGCAATGAACGCGTTACTTCACGATGACGTCCGAATGAAAGCCATCGAAGAAGAAGGAGGTTCGTATGTCGGCGACAAATTAGGTTACGCACTGAAAGGTTTCCATGCTTGCGAGTTCCTGTTGTTTGAGAGCATAGAGAAAGACGGTCGTGCAATCGGCACCGGCAAACCTCACGCTGCGAATCTGACGCACGCAGAAGCAGTCTATCTGTATGGAATTGTAGAGGACTTGACGCAACAAGCAATCTTGTTAGAGTACTGCTGGGCAGGCGAAGTGAGCAATGCCAAGATGCAAGTGCTGGAAGACGGCGAAGTAGAGACGTTTGCAGACAAATACGGTTGGCAAATGATGAATGCAGGCAAAGCCGGTTCGACGTATGTGACCTATCAGGAAGCCGCCGAAGAGATTATAGCCGGTTGTGTCGATATCGCCGGCGAAGTGGCAGAGTTGAAAATGGGCAATCCGTATATCAGCAGTACGACAGAAGAACGCGATTATATCGAGTCGCCATACAGCTGCACATCCACCGAAGATTTTGCTGATAATATCCGTTCTATCCAACACGCGTATTGCGGCGCGCAGGCAGGTGACCACGCGGTATCAAACTATGTATATCGCCAGAATCCGGACTTGGACGCGAACGTACGCAAAGCTATCGAAGAAGCAATTGTCGCCATTGAAGCAATAGACGACTTCGAAAACACAGCGAAGAATAACCCGAAAGTAAAAGCAGCCATCGACAAAGTAGCAGCATTGGAAGACCTTTTGGATAAAGAAGTGATGGCCTTGTTAGCAAAGTAAACAGAAATTATATAGTATTATGAAAACGAATCTTATTACGAACAGTTTGAGTTTGATCGGACTTGTAGGAATTTTAGTCAGTTGTAATCCGGCTCCCCAGCCAGATCCTGACCCAAGCGATGAGATGCCGGATTGGTACTACACCGGTGGTAAATTAGGCACAACGACAAACACTTCGTCAATGACCTTCCGCCAACCGACTCCTGCCACAGAAGAAGCCGGAATGGGTGCAGCCTTTGCGCAAGGCGACAATATCGCCGAAAAGGACTTTGTGACAAATGCAACCGGCCGGCAACATGGTCTGGGTCCGGTCTATGTGCGTGCATCTTGCCAACATTGCCACCCGAACTACTCACACGGAACCAGTATTCCGGAGGGCGTTTACAACGCCAAAGACCAAGGCAACGGTACATTGCTTGTTGTGATTAATCCTGCCACACAGGCGTATGTGCCCTGGTTAGCAGGTATGCCGCAGCTATTCGGTGCTGCACCATTCAAAGCACCGTTAGACCCTGACAAGATTACCGTTAGCTGGAAAACGGCAGTGGATGAACATGGCAATAAGTTTGCAGACGGCGAGAGTTATGAATTGCGCTATCCGGAAGTCAAAATGCCCAAAGAAGCAGTCTATGTGTATAACCAAGGCTATCGCGACCCGGACGGATTGCTTGAAACCGAAGGGTATGAGGTGAAGTTAGAGAACACCATCGGTGTTTATGGAAGCGGATTGTTAGATGCTATTTCAGATGCCGACATCATCACACAATATGAAAAAGAGGCCAAAGACGGGAAACTGAAAAACGGTTTGAATCCTGCCTTTTGGAATGGCGGTTTCCAAGAGAGCGGATACTACAAAAAAGCTGAATTCGGTCCGAAGCGTTTCACCTATGCGCTTACTCGCGGACCTCTGCAAGACGGAGCCGGAGCCAATGCGATATGGAACATTACCAATGTGACCCGTAGCGACAGACCTTACCACTATTTGGATTTAAACGGGACAATCTATGCGACCTATGCAAGCAAAGACCCCGAAGTCCAAGCCGCTTTCGGCAGCGAACAAGAGATATACGACTATCTGACCAGCAAGACGTTGCCGGCAGAAATGAGCGATGAAGAGTTTACGCAAGTAATGGTATGGCATCGCGGTTTGGCAGTTCCGGCAGCACGTAACGTGAAAGACTCCGCAGTTCTGCGCGGCAAAGAATTGTTCACACAAATCGGCTGCGACTATTGCCATCGTCCCACGTGGACAACAGGCAGCGACGAAGTGCGCGACCCGAACGGTTTCTTCAAACCCGGTGACGGGAAACTGCCACGTTATCCGAATCAAAAGATTTGGCCCTATACCGACATGATTCAGCACAAGCTGTGCATGGAAAACGATATCCGTACCGGCTGGTGCCGCACGACTCCACTTTGGGGACGCGGTCTGCACAAAAAAGCTACCGGAGATGCCTATGAAGCACGTTTACACGACACCCGCGCACGCAACGTGATTGAAGCTATTATGTGGCACGGATATAGCAATCAATCCGATGCGTATTGGCCCACGCAGGAGTTCTATAAACTACCTAAAGAAGACAGAGATGCTATCGTTGCGTTCATCAATGCGATATAAGCCCGTAACATTTGCCTTGCACATTGCCCTCGCGCTAATTGTCGCGGGGGCGTGTGTGACGCATTTTTTCGGCGAACAAGGCGAGGTGCACTTGCGGGCCGACCAAACCACTTCACTTACTACCCGACACTCAACCATAAGCCTCTTTCTATGGGATTTTCAAATCCTTTATGACGGCGATAATCCGGTGGATTTTATCAGTGAACTGCGGGTCATTGACCGAAGTCGCGAACCATTAATGGTGGATGAAGGCACCGTGCGCATGAATAAGCCGTTCAAGTACCACGGATACCGATTCTGTCAATCAGACTACGACAGCGACGAAATGGGTGTCGTTCTCAGTTATAACTACGATCCGTGGGGCATTGGAATCACCTATTCCGGATATGCACTTTTGCTATTGGCGATGATTGGATTTTTCTTTCAGCGCAACACCTTGTTTCGGACGGTACTTAAAAAATCTGTTTTCGGACAGCGCAGCGGGATATACTCAGCTTGTTTCGTATCTATTATTGCTGCTCTGGCAATCATTATGACCAAAGTCGTCACGCCTAAACCACCGTTACAGCCTGTATTACAGACACCGCTTTTGGGAATTCATGTCTCCGTGATTATGCTCGCTTATACGCTTTTTACCATCATTATGATAAACGGAATACTGGGCATTTGCGTACCAAAATGGCGTGAAACACTGCGCTTGTTATCGCAGGTGATGCTTTATCCGGCACTGTTTTGTTTGACTGCAGGCATCTTTATCGGCGCTGTTTGGGCGAATATGTCTTGGGGACGTTATTGGGGATGGGATCCCAAAGAGACTTGGGCACTGATTACGATGCTTGTATATGCAGGAATGTTACATCTGCCTTTGACGCGACTGACACCTGAAAAGCATGGCGTTTTGTTTCATATACTGTCTATCGTAGCGTTCGCATTTGTGTTGTTTACTTACTTCGGAGTCTCATACTTACTCGGCGGACTACACTCATATAATAATTGAGAGTTGAGAATTGATAGTTGAGAATTGATAGTTGAGAATTGAGAATTGGATGTTGGAACGTTGCGCAGCAACACTAAACGTCCGAAGGACACTAAACGTTGCGAAGCAACACTACACGTGCGAAGCACAATAAACGTCCGCAGGACACTAAACGTTGCGCAGCAACCATAAACGAAAAAGCGGCATTGCTGCCGCTTTTTCATCAATCCTTCATTAAGAAGTTATACGCTTAATTCAGGTCGTAGCCGTAGTGACGGAGGCGGGATTGGGAGGAACGCCAATCACGATCCACCTTTACAAACAATTGCAAGAAGACCTGCTTGCCAAAGAACGCTTCTATATCTTTTCGCGCCTGTGATCCGACGCGTTTGAGCGCTGAGCCGGCTTTGCCGATAATAATGCCTTTTTGCGAATCCCGCTCGACAAAGATAATCGCCGAGATACGAATAAGATTCTCTTCCTCAATATACGATTCAACCTCTACTTCCACAGAATAAGGGATTTCTTTGTCGTAGTTGAGCAGAATCTTCTCTCGGATGATTTCATCCACAAAAAAACGTGCAGGTTTGTCCGTCAACTGGTCCTTGTCAAAGAACGGCGGACACTCCGGCAAAGCGTCTTTGATTGCTGCAAAAAGGGTATCAACGCCAAAACGTTCTTGTGCCGAAATTGGGTAGATTTGCGCTTCCGGAAGTTGCTTGTGCCAATAATCCACCAATCTTTCCAAAGTGTCTTGTGTGGTCAGGTCAATTTTATTGATAATAAGAAAGACCTTTGTTTTTTGCGCCAAGCGCTTGACTTTCTCCAGAAACTCTGCGTTCTTATCCGGCGTATCCTGCACATCCGTGACATACAGCAACACATCTGCATCAACAAGTGCAGAGCGTGAAAATTCCAGCATCTGCTCCTGCAG
>Ga0247611_10010411_pt1 | contig 10935 bp, 11 predicted proteins | sample 177DNAGHGhighgp2_FD_192422 | JGI IMG/M metagenome (GOLD analysis project Ga0247611, IMG submission 192422) | Sheep rumen microbial communities from Palmerston North, Manawatu-Wanganui, New Zealand - 1770 DNA GHGhigh gp2 | ecosystem: Host-associated > Mammals > Digestive system > Stomach > Rumen... | reverse complement strand
GAGATGTTGCGCCAGCGGAAAACTGCAAAAACAAGTAAGAATTGGAGGAAGGATTGTTGATCTACAAAACGCTTATGCTAAACTTGCATTTGTAAGAGATCTTGCTAACTGGAAATATCAGTACAGACACTCTCACGATCAACTTACAGTACTTGCTACAGACAACAATAAGTTCTATGAGATATCTGATAATAACTATGCTTCTGATGTAGCAAGAATGATAAACAAGCGTTCTGCAGAATTGGATGAGTTGTTGACAGATCCGTTTGCATATTTCGAAGGAGAAGAAAATGTTACAGGAGAAAAACCTGTATACGGTTCTGTAATTCTTAAAGAAATTACTAGAAATCCAGACGCGTTTATTACTCTTAGAAACTTTGTAGGATTTAAGACAGATAAGCGCGGTGATTATGGTTCTGATTACTTTGAAATAAGTAAGAGAGAAGATTACGTATCCAAGGCTACAATTCTTGAACAAGGCGGTATTATTATGCCCACTCTATCAGATAAGAAGACATGGTTGTACGTAGATGGTATAAAACTTCCAGGACTTGACTATTCTAACACTGTAGATGATAATGGTAATACTGTTCCTATGGCAGCAGAGGCCTTGGGCGATCAGTTTGTGATAGCTCCAGACCCAATGTCTCAACTCGATAATGTGCTGTCTCAAAGAGAAGATGTTATTGATCAGTTTATTTCTTACGCATATTCAGAATATGAGGCTGTTAAGAAAGCCGATAGAGATATCGACGAGATGGAAAAGAATGGCACTAAGAGCGAAGAAGTAGCCAACTACTACAAAGATGAGCAAGGTGCTAAATTCAGTTCACTTCTTGGAGTATGGGTAAACACTTACGGGAAAGACGCAGATGGTCAAAACATGGTAAATGGAGAGAAGTTCATTTCGTTCAACAACAATAAGAAGACTAGAAAACAGAATATAGAACAAGCTGAGAAATACTTCTTTAATCAGCCAAAAGAAGTGCAGCAGGCTCTTATTGCAAGACTTCTTCATAAGAGGTTACTGAAAGAACTTCAAACTTGTACTGATCTCGGGCTCATTCGTAGAATAGATAACAGCGGAAATATCTTTGGTGATTATGAAAACGTAGGTCTGAATAATCAAGCTATCGATATTATTTATAAGTCTATTATACTTAAGAACGGACAACCAGTAGATGCTATTGCCACTGCTAAATATAAATCTCTCGCTGTCATGATATATCTCAATGACATATCTAACAAAGCTATTATGTCTGGTCAAGAGATTGAGCGTGTATTCTCTGGTAACCCTGCATTCTATGGATGGAAGTATGACGATAAGACAGGAGCTCTTAAAGACCGTACTGTAGATGAGTTGAAGCGTCTTGGCGGTATTGTTTCTACTGGTAATAATAACTTCACAGAGTTGAAAGATGTTCCTACTAAATACCTTGACGAGGAAGGTAATTTCAAGGGTACTTATGTATGTGCAGAGGTGGATAACGAATTAATAGAATCTCCTCAAATAGAAGACATTCAGGAGAATATGTATTATGGAGAGATTGCCACTGCTGCATATAATAAGGAAGAACAACGTAGACTTGCAGAATATAGAGCCAAATATGATACATTACTAGCTGCGTTAAACAAAGAAGAGGAGCTGTCACAAGAAGATTATGATTGGATACAAAATGCAAATCCAAAACGCGATGAACAATAGATTCGTAAAGATGTATCCGACATGATAGATTCTGTAGAATTAGAAGATCTTAAGAAACTTCTTGACCAGAAGACTCTTACAATTGCGGAAAGAAAAGCAAAAGAAGCTACAGATAGTTATCGCTTGAAGTATAAAGATGGTCAAATAGATGACGGTATTGATGTTGCTGATGGTGGAGCTTATATTACAGACGTAATGGCCGAGATGTTATTACGTATGAACGGTAATTACAGCACAGAAATAGAAAAAGCTTTTGATATATTGAGGAATGGTGATACAACAACACTAATGCAAAAACATCAGGCTTATCAGCAAGTAGTAACTGCTGTCATAGGATCTTAGAAATATACAGCGTTTGGTAGACGTAAACACGCTTAGACTGGTACATAGGTCACATACTATAATAAGATGGCTTTATTCCCACTGTTTAAGTGCATGGCTACTGGTAAAATGCAGAATGTATATAATAAAATGCTTTAGCAGGGAATCGACATGTTAATGGTTAATTCTGCTGTTAAAGTGGGTAGTCAGGGTTCTAAGTCTATAGATTGGTCTTCCTATTCTTAGGATGCTAATCAGGCTCAAGCTTCTTTTGGAAGACCTTCGTTTGATGATGGATTCCAATTCAATACATACGAGCAAAAATTCTTATACCTTAGGAAACAGTTGAATACAGATCCAAAAGAAGAAAACATGATGAGTATGGGTACTCAGATGACTAAGGTCGTAATGTCAAGCCTATTTGATGGAAGAGACTATTATATGCAGGATGGTACTACTCTAAGTGGAGAAGAACTTAGGAATGATATAATGAATGCAATAAATACTCTGTCAGATAGAGGATTACACAATATCGTAACAAGATTCTTCAAAACTAACAAAGAAGGAAATCTTATAGACAAAGACGGAAACGAAATTCCAGATGATTCTGTGGAAAGAATTCTGGATGAAGAGAAGTTTGCCAAAGAAGTCCGCAACATGATGATGACAAAAGACCCAGATAGAAACATCATAGACGGTCTAGAAATAGTTGAGCAAGTAGACGCAGACGGAAAGACAAGTAAACATATGAGATTGCCTTTGAATGCTATATCTAATTCCAATTGGCTTGAAAGCGTGCTTATATCTTCAATAAATAAAAAAGTTGTAGATATAGAAACTCCAGGTGCTGCATTTATTCAGAGATCTGTATGGAACATGGAAGGTTCCTCGTTGTTCGAACGCACTTCTATTATAGGCGATTCTGACTTACCACAAGACATAAATAATGGAAATAGACTCCAGATGGTTAACGAGGAGGGTTCTATGGACTGTGTCTTGAGCTTTGACTTCATTAAAAAGATGTTCAAAGGAATTCTTCCTGTTGTACCAATAAGAGATAAAAATAGAAATCTTATATGGGACTTAATACCGGAGAAAGATAAGAATGGAAATGTAGTGACAAAGGATGGTAAACCTGTCTATAAGTAGAAATACGACAAAGAAGGTAAACCTATGTTTGATAAGGATGGTAAGCCTATTTATAAGAGAAAGATAAGGACACGTGAAATGTCATTCGATGAGACTCGTCAATGGCTTATGAATCGTGATATCATAGGACTAAATGCTACAGCCAATATAATAGGTTATCGTATTCCTACTCAGGCACAATCTTCTATACATGCATTACGTTGTGTAGATATAATACCAGTTGTAAATGATACAGTAATATTACCTGCTGAGTTCACGAAGATTACAGGTTCGGATAAACAATATCAATGTTCGAACGTTAAAAAACCCCTTTAATTGCTGGGAAGCCCTAACGTAAAGGCGAGGGTTATCAGCAGCCAAGCTCGAAAGAGAAGGTTCAACGACTATCGAAAGTATACTTGTAGAGAAATACTACAGGGAATAAACGAGTAGAGTACACGACCGTGGAAACGGGGGGCATGTTGTAAACGGTAACAGAATACAACATGAAGATATAGTCTGATCTCATATGAAAGTATGAGTTAACATAAATGTTTGATATCGATAAGCTGTTCTTATCATCTATATAGTACTCTGTAAGTAGAGAAGAAGGAGAAGATGGTAAATTCCATCAGACAGTATCTGATGTATTTGATGAGAAATCCTCAGCGTATTATCAGAATAAACTTATTAAAGACTACATAGCAATTCTTCTCGATTGGAGATCCCATGAAGATAAGCGTCAGCGTACTACTAACATATTGCACAGATCTATTGATAATGATACAAAGCTGTTAAAAGATATCATTAAAGATATAGAAAAAGATAAACCCGTATCGATGGAGGAACCTTATTAGTTCTATTCTTTAAGTACACAGACAGAATCTAAGAACGATTACATTACAGGTAAGATTGGTATCGGCCCGTTTGCTTTGAATAACAACAACCATATACTCACCATGATGTATCATGTTAGATTTAAACATGTCGATTCTGGTATAATGTCTGCGTTAGACCTTGAAAGTCTTGATGGTAAAGAGGATAAAGATGGCGAGTCTATAATGTCTTGGATATCTGCTCTTATTAATGCTCACGTGGATATTGCTAAAGATCCTTATATTAGTAGACTGAATGTAAATCCGTTCACATACAACTTGGTAAACTTGCTTGTACGTACTGGAATGGGTAAGAAGACATTCTACTTTACATCACAGCCTATTATGAAGGAACTTGCTAAGGCATATATCAATGCAGGTGCATTATATATGGCAGATCCTCATAAAGGTAAGTATAAACTACAGTAGGAGGCAATCGATGAATTTGCAGAAAAGTATTTTGAAGAGCTTGGAGAAGATGCTGCTAATAAGATCCGTGCTATAAAAGAAGGTGGTAATAAAAATGCAAAACTTAGAACAGATATAAATATGGACATCGCTGCCATGTTCTAGGGAAATGAACTTATTACATCTGCTAAGTCTAATACAGTAGATAAGAATCAGTAGTTATTAGTATATCTTGCATATTTACAGTTTGACAGATACGCTACTGCACTATCTAACCTTGTTAAGTATAGTAAGATTGATACCAAGAAGCATGGCAAGAGTGTTGTAGAGCAGATGATCTATCAGAAAGGATATACTAAGACATTTGATACTACTAGAGAAGAGAGTCTGTTTGAACCAGTTGGTCTTGATGCTATGTAGAACGATTCTTATATAGCTACTAAGACTGAGAATGCTATCGGAAGTACAAGATCTATCTTATAGAGTTAGTTCATATAGAGTACTCCTGCATTCCAAGGTACTGTAGATAAAATTCTTAAAGCTGTAGGAAGAGAGGAGTCGTTATCTGTTCCTCTTGTAACTAAAGTAGTAAATGCACTTAGTGCAGCTGTTAAGTCACAATTCTTTGTTGATACATATGTTCCAGCAATTAGTGATAATCCTAACTATTTACACGATCTTGTAAGTGAAAGTTAGGAATACTTAGATTTTAAAGTGTCATAGAATGGAACTGTCGTTGAAATCGTAGGTAAACCTATACATAACTTACGTTCATATTGTAACGGCGGTGTTGCATGGCTTATATATAAAGGATAGGACGGCAATAGCTATCAGATACCATTAAATGTAACTGCAGCAGATCCTGCTACAAACAGAATCGCTGTAGATAAACCGCTGCCTCCTATGTATGGCAAAATACTTCTAAAAGGAGGTAAAAACACTATTTATGATAGATTTATGAGATTGCAGACCGCTATTGCTACAGATCCAAGATTTGCTAAGCTTAGATCAGAATCTGGTGATATTACCAATAGACTGCTTCAAATGATAGTTCCTGGAACTACTACAGAATATAAGAAAGGATTTATCATAGGAGAACACCCAGATACATACGAAACATCTAAGTTTATAAAACTGTTTAACTTTGTAGAAGACAGCGGCAATACTGCTAATTATATTATTGATGGTTGGGAAGAACTTCTTCAGTATACTGATTCGGAGCATCCAGAAGCACAGAAGGCAATACGTGAATTTGCAAGAGATCTTATTGTGTACGCATTTATTACTTCTGGCGATAGAGGAGGATTTACTAAGATGTTTAAATATGTTCCTGTATCATGGAGAGAAGAATCTGGTTATGGCCAGTTTATCCACGATAAGCTTGCAGAATATTCTATAGGCTTTGACACTGATATAGATATAGATGACGTTCTTCTGAACAACTGGTATGACAACGAGTTAGTTCCTACTTATTATCTTGAAGATAGGAAAACCAAATCCTCTAATTTCATGAAATATTATACCAAGAGAGATAATAAGCGACTTGGATTCCCAAGTATTCTTGCAGCACTTCACATGAAAGATGGGGCTCTTGAAACTACTATAGATCCAGCTACAGCTCCTAGATATATCAAGATACCAAGACGTTCTGATAGAACTGCTGATAATAGTCAACGTAGATTTACCGTATATAAATTACATAGAATAGCTGTAGGTAAGAATGGAATTGAATATCCTGTGTACATAAAGGTTAATCAAAAAGGTAATCAGGTTACTGGAGGATTTATAATAACCGAATACGGTAGAAGTGACAATCTTAACGTTCCTGAATATAGTGTAAATGAGGAAGTTCTCGAAAAGACTTATCAAGCTGCTACTGTAGCTGACCATATAAATTCTGTTAAAACATCAGAACCTGAATATGCAGCTATAATAGAAGGTTTAAATAGAGCTTGGAATAAAGAACAAGAATAGAAAGGTGGAGTTACTGATAGAGAGATACGTGAACGTAAAGAGAAAGGATTCGATGATTCGCAATTCTCTGATGATGCTATGAAACAATGTAAAAGTTAAGTGATATGAATGCAATATGTCCAAATTTAAGTAATCCCGACGTTGCTAGGGAGTTTAATGAACTGGTAGAAGCAACAAGTGAGAAAGCGGCATATGCGATATGGTCGCTTAATAATGGAAATGCTATAGACAAGGCCCCTAATGGGGCCTAGTCTAAGCTCTTCGAAGATCTCTTAGATCAAACTGGAAATAGATCTGATACAATACGTGCCAAGTCGGCATTATATTCATCTTCGTTTATATCGGAGTATGGAGACTGGATACAAGAACCAGAACGCTGTGGTGTAGAAAATGGAGAAGTAAGATATAATAGAGATCTATTTTCTATTAAAGAAGGTATATGGTATGAGTATTCATTTAATAATCCAAATAGGTACTCTTTTCAGACGATTGTAGATAATGCTAATAAAAAGTATAATACAAATATACGCATTGACAAACGCACTGGAAAACTTGTTGGCGAATCTTTTAGCGGTACTGACTCTATAGGAAGAACAAAGAACAGAGATATAGACAGGATTAGAAAAATAGTAGAATACTTAAACGGCAAATTTAATTAGAAGCTTACTGTACCTGAACCATTGACAGAAGAAGAATGGCACAATAAAGGTTTAGATCCGTATGATAACTCTGTTATAATAAACGATACAGTATATTTACGACAAAGCCGCGTTACATCTGAAATAGCAGCAGAAGAAATGCTGCACACATTAGTGTATAATATGATGCACGAAAGTGGTAATCCAGAATTATTCGAAGCTTTATATACGAAAGCAGTAGAGTCATTTCCTAAATTATGGGAAGAGATTCAACATACATATCAAGAAGATGTATAGAAAGAGGAATTGGTTACATAGGTGTTATCCAGGTATTTTAATTCTAAATTTGATGAAGCTGATAAAAATTCAATAAAGGATTTAATAGATAAATTTAAAGACTGGCTTGTAAAGTTATTTAAAGAGTTACCCTGGTTTAATGAATATTTACAGAAATATGAAATATCGCTTGACAATATAAATCCGTTATCTACATTTGAAGATATAGCTGATATACTATTAGCAAGAGATTCATATATTCTGATAAAAACAATTCCTGATTTATATAGAAGAAATGCCATTCAAGATCCTTCTATAACACGATAGATGTATGATATCGGTGTACAGTTAAATACTGAGCGTCAGCAGTACATCAGAAACGTATTAGATCAATATAGACAAAGTAATCCTAGAGCAACAGCTCAAGATGAGTCTAGAGTACTTGTTAGCGCTAGACAATAGTTCGATACATCTAGATCTAATTAGATTATACAGCAACATCAGTTGACTTTAGCACAAGCTTTTGGTCTTACTATGAACACAAAAGGCTTCTTTGAGAGTACAGAAACGTCTTAGAAGAAGCTTATGTTGGAACACTTTATAAATAGCCTTTAGGAAGCCACTTTTAAGGCCTACAGCCTTGAGAATATCAATAGAGGTAAATATCAATAGGTTGGAGCAGTACAAAGCGCTACAAGCGCCGCAAATGTGCTCTACAACGCTATTTATGAAGGTGATCTTACTACTCTTGATAAAGAGCTTGCCAGAGATTATGTCAGGATGTTCTGGATGTCTCCGTTAATACAATCTGCATTGGAAGTAGTAAGCAATAATAGTAGAGATGCCAAAGCTGCTGAAGACGCTCTTGTAGATCGTATTACTAGAGAACCTGTTGAGTCTAGAGATACTTCTATAATCGATTGGTTTAGAAACTTCTGGCAACAGTTAAATAGTCTTATACATCAAATATTTGGTGTACATACATTTACAGACCAACAGAAAGAAGATATCCTTAAAGGAGTAAACGCTGCATTTATGCTATCAGAAGATCTTGAAATAGCAGATGATACTTCTAGATTACTTGATAGACTTGATGGAGATTTCTCAACATCAGATCTGCTGTCGGAGAAGGATAAAACAGTATTGTCGGATATCTACCAAGGTACAAAGACCAGATTACGTTCTCAACAATCAAGAACAGCTCAAGATCCTAAGCTTATTGCTGACCTTAAAAGTAGACTTGAAATTATAGATGGTAAAGATCAGGATTCAGTAGAAGATGTATATGAGATTATAAGAGACTTTACTATTTTTGCTAACCAAGAGATTGGTGAAACTAGACATCATATAGATCACGAATTTTTATCTAGCCCTTCTATGGATTCTTGGAATCCTCAAGAGATCAACTTCATTCAGCAAGATCTTATTGGTCACTATGACAGTTTATTGGGCACTATATATGAATTGTTCTCAGATAAGAATTCTGCTATAAATAAATATAATGAGTATAAAGTTGCTAATGATCCTAATGCGTTCGACATAGCTCATTATATATCACAACTTATTCGCACGCTTGACTCTATAAAGAAAGATTATAATCAGAATATAGTAAAACCGTATGTTCGCAAGGTTCTTACAGATTATGTAAACGAGCAAGATGCTATAACAGATAAGAAGACATTTATTTACAACATGGAACGTTGGTTTGAGCAGGATTCTACTTATGGTGATCTTGCTGCAGGAGAAGTTCTTATCGGTATGGCTTCTAGATCTAAAAGTCCTATTGTGCGTATAGTAGAGAAAATGATGTCTGAAGCTGAGTTTGATACTAATAGAGAGGTACTTAAGAAAGGTAACGAGCTTGTTCGTATGTATAACAAAATACGTCCGACAGGCTCTCAAGTAAGTCCTTATAACTTGCAGAAGCGTTTCATGGAGCTTGACAGAGAAGGTCTTCCTACTGGCTATTTTATACGCGAAGTAAACGAAGGATTGTTCTATAAGGATAAAGATGAATACGAAGCTAAACTTCGTGCTGAATTTGGCCTAACTGCCGATCAAGATGGTCATACTATATTCCCAGAAGAAGAATTTACTAAGGATAATAGCGTATATAATAAGTACAACGATAAGCTTGATGAATGGTTGGATAGCAGATGTAATAGACGTTATACGCTCGACTATTATAAGGCTAGACGTAGGTTCTTATCTCCTAAGACATTGTAGGCACAAAATAGAATACAGCGCCAAATAGACCTTATTCTTGACAAGTGTCGTATGGAGTCTGGATTAGTCGACTTGTCTAAACTTACTATAAATGAACGTAGCTAGCTCAATCAATATCGTAGACAAAAGAGAGATCTTGGTAGCCATTATATATTTACTGAAGGAAGTGATGGTATTCTTAGAGTAGAATCTAAAACTGGAGACGCTTTAAAGATGGCTGATGAAATCAGCGAATGGAATAAGTATATAACTGATAAAGTTAAGTACAAACCAGACTGGACAGCATTCAATAAAGCTATTGCTGATATGCAAGCGCAAGGTGCTACTCAAGATGAAATAGAAGCGTTTAAGCGTAACAATACAGTAATGCGTCTTACTCCAGAGTTCTATGATACTTTACATAAAGTAGTCGGCAAAGGTGCCACAAGTAAGAAGCTTGAACAACTTAAACGTAGACATACAGAAATCATTAATGCTCTTAAAGAGCGTGAAGGTGCTGGACGTCATAATCTTACAAAACTCGGTTCTGGTCTTACTACTGATACTTCTGGTTGGAAAGAGTTACAACGCATAGAACAGGAAATGGCAGATGAGAAGCGTAGATTGCGTGCTTCTGGTGTTACTGGTATTCCTGGTGAAATAGAAAACCTTGGTTTCACTGACGTAGCAGCTATGCTTTATGTTCCTATTAGTGATACTGACGATTCTTCATTCTTATTTAGTCTTATAAATCAATGGAAATCTGCTGCTGTATCTAATACAAATCTCAACAATGTGTTTAATGAGTTGTTCACATATAAAGATGAGAAAGGAAAAATTAGATATCTTAAAGCATTCCAATATCTTACACCACGAGATTGGACTATTAAGATAAATGGAGAAGAAATATCGTGTATTGAATCACTTCCTGGTAGTGAGTACTCTGAGTTAGATGAAAGTTCGCCATTTGTAAACGATCAGTTCATCAAGAATGGTAAGTCTATATAGGTCAAAAAAGAAGTGTATAAGAATGAAGCATTCGACAATCTTACGGATGATGAGAAGATATTCTTAAAAGCTCTTACAGATACTATGGATGAGGCCAATGAGAAAATACCGAATAAATCTCTATACAGAGATGGTAGATTGCCTCAAATTAGTGGCCGTACCATGGCTGTGTTGGCAAATACACTTAGAGCAAAAGAATGGGAAACGGCTCTTAAATATCCATTTAGAAAATTCGGTGTAAAGTATTCTGAAACAGATGTTGATGTTACTACAAACATGGATTTGGCTAGACGACCAGATGGATCCGTAGTTAATAATATACCTATAAGATTTGTTGAGAAACTTCCAAATCCTGCAGTACAAACTACTGATGTAATGGGTTCTGTGATAGCTTACT
>Ga0247611_10010410_pt1 | contig 10935 bp, 15 predicted proteins | sample 177DNAGHGhighgp2_FD_192422 | JGI IMG/M metagenome (GOLD analysis project Ga0247611, IMG submission 192422) | Sheep rumen microbial communities from Palmerston North, Manawatu-Wanganui, New Zealand - 1770 DNA GHGhigh gp2 | ecosystem: Host-associated > Mammals > Digestive system > Stomach > Rumen... | reverse complement strand
TTGAACGAATTTAGGTGTTTTTATTAATTCCACTACACCACTACACCTCTTCTCTCTTATTCTTTATGAAAAATAGATAGTATAATACACATCATGAAATTGAAAATATATAAAAGATAGGGGGGAAGCCCGTGTAGTGGAGTGGAATTTTGGGCGCAAAAAGGGCCACTGGCTGTCCAGTGACCCTGATGGCTTAACTTAGTGATAGAACTAGATGCGCCTGCCACCCTGGGCGACCTTACGCATGTGAAGGATAAGGTCACGGCCATGGAGTTCTCCTGGTGCTCCCGAGTTGCTTCCCTGGCCAGGTCTTCCGATAGCCTGCTTCTTAGGGGGTTCCTCGGTTACGGTCGGTGCTGCTGGTGCAGGGGCTGGTGCAGGCGTGTTCACTTCATGTGCGATGGCATGCAGTTCAATGAGCATGCTAACTGGGTCAGTGTTCGGCTTGAAGACCCTGCCGAACGTATCACGGTCTGCGAGTATCTTGTCGAGCACCTTGACGCCAGTGGTTCCATTCTGCAACAGGAAGGAACGCACAGGCGGCACACTGTCGAGAAGTTCGGGCAAGCCGTTCCTGGTTGCCTTGGCAAGGTTGGCCTTGAAGGTAGCTGTGTCCTTCTCGTCGGCAAAGGCCTCGGTGATGGCAGTCTGGAAGCTTTCCACGGCTTCCTGAGTGCGTTCCTTTTCCTCGTTTGCCGCTGCCTCTTCCTTGTCCTTGGCTGCCTTTTCCTCTGCTGCCTTGGCGTCACGTTCGGCAAGGCGCTTGTCAACGCCCTGCTGTGTCAAGTAGTCAATAAATTCGTCATCAGAGTCGAAATCGGAGCGCTTCTTCTGTTCCTTGGGCGCCTTCAATTCCTCGATGGACTTTTTGAGGTTCTCGATTTCGGCGTCACGGCTCTTCAAGGCTTCCTCGAACTTGCTCTCACGTTTTGCGAGCTGCTTCTTGAAGGCAAAGGCGGCCTTTTCTTCCTTGGTGAAACCAGAGAGGTCCTTGGGAGGCTTCGGGGTGTCGTCCTGCTTCGGCGGTTCTTCCTTGGGTGGCTCGTCCTGCTTGGGCGGTTCCTCTTTCGGCGGTTCCTCGACCTTGGGCGGCTCTTCCACCTTTGGCGGTTCATCGACCTTCGGGGCGTCCTCGACGGTCGTCTTCGGGGTTTCAACGGTTCTTTCTTCTGCAGCTTCACGCTGATGGATTTGGTCTAAATAGCCCATAGTGCTCTCCATTTTATTGGTTAATCGTGTTTCCGAACAAATCGGAAGTTTGTGAAATTTCGGTGAGGTCAACAAGGGTGCCCTTGCGTTTTAGGCGCCCCTTGCTTCGTAAGTACATCTTAACTGTGTTCATTACGCTGTTTTTGATGTAGACTAGGACGGCTTCTGGGTCCTTCGTGAGGTCGGCCTTGTCACTAGAAGTGATTGCCTTGATAAGCATTTCCCCGAAGAAGTCCTCGTCCATGGCCGTGTCCTTGATGAGCTTGCCTTGCGATACCATTGTAGCAATGGCCCATCGGGTCACGTTGTAGTACATGTTGCCAAGCTGTGTTTCCATTTCGAGTGTGAGCGACCCTTGGCGCCTAAGGATGAGCGCATCCCGAAATGCGGACGCCCATTCCGTCTTTACTGTAAAATTACGCATATATGCCATTGTTAAAGCTCTCCCTATTAAAATACATTATTAGTTTATAACTTTTAATCTCTCATCATAGAAAGAGCTTTCTCACGGTTTCTGGCCACGCTGGCCTTCTTGGCAATTTCAATCTTAGGGTCGTCACCGACATACCTGTCAACGTAAGTGAGGGCAGCAGCATCGCCAATGTCAGGCGACATCTTCAAGGCAGCCCTCAGGTCTTCCTTCTTCACCAGAAGCAGGCGTCCAGAATTATCCCTGAGCCACGTGGTAGCACACATCTGTCTTTTGAGCTCTGGTGCAAGTTCGAAGCCGTCCACGTAAAGCCCGTGCTTCACACCGTCGGCAAGTCCAAACCAGATGTATGCCCTCATGTTTGCATAGTCCTGACGATAGCCTTCTGGTGCGGCCTGTGCGAAATGTATCTGCTCGCAGGGGATTTCATACTTCAATGTGTTGTATTCGTAGTCCGAGAACGCTGCGTCCATGTAAAGGCGGTCGATAGGCAGTTCCTTGTTCGACTCACGGATGAGCTGGACGGCCCTTTCGTGGTCGATGCCGTTCAGTTTCCACATCTCGATGACCTCGTTGCCACGCCTCTTGAAGAATGCCGAGCTGTCACGTTCTACGCCTTCGCCAGCGTCAAAGCCAGCAATGACACGGGTATCTGTGGACTTGATGCCCGATGGCTGCGTGGGGAAGTCTTTGAGCTTGATGATTGCCGAGTTGCCCAAGTCCGTCGAAATGATACCGAGGATTTCCTGATTGTACATCTCTTCCGTCTTGATTTCGGAAAGGATAAGCTCCATTTCCTCTTCGGTGATGTGGATGTTGTCCGTGGACTTTGCCGAGATTATCTCCCAGTCGCACTTCGGGTCGCTCATGGTGATGTTCCACAGCGAACCCTGTCTTGGCGTTGTGGCGCCTACAATCCTAGTCTTGCAGCCAGCGTTACGCATACACGGGCCCCATGTCGCAAGGATGCTGGCTGGGGCAAGGAACTGTTCGTCAAGGATAATCAGGCCGACACGGGAATAACCACGGACGCTCTCGACAGCCTGGTAAAATCCAAACCACACATGGGCCTGTCCGAGCTCCAAAGACATGGGGCTTTCACGCCAAGTGATGAGGTCGTAGATTCCCCAGTCCATTGCGATGTTCTTGATTTCCGCAAAGAGCGTTTCGTGCAACTGGTCGTGCGTGGTTCCGCCGATGAGGACATTGCGTCCCCTGAGCAGGTAAAGAAGGGCAAGGGCCGCACACACGTAGCTCTTACCAGCGCCACGTCCGCAAATGAGGCAGCTCTTCCTCGCCTTGCTCAGTATTAGTTTACGTTGGTGGGGAAGTAGGCCGCTAAGGTCTATGTCGATTTCCCTACTCAATATCCAGGCCTTTTATGTTGATATTTACGTTGCCGTTCAGCTTGTTGTCGGACTTGATGTCGGCCTTGATTTTCTGCACGGCTTCCTCGGAAGCGGCGTAGTCGATGCCCACGAGATGCATGGCCTCGCTGACCACCTTCATGCCTTCAAGGTCGAGCCCTTTGAGGCTGTCGCCGAACAGCTTCTCGATGCCGTTGTCAATGGCGGCCTGCAACATCTTGGCACGCATTTCCCTACGCATGCGTTGCACGGCGGCACTTTTAAGGCCAGCTGCCCTGGCCTTCTCCTTGTCCTTCCATTGGCACTTGGTGCTCTCGTTCCAGCCTTCTGGCGCATGGGAGCGGGCTTCGGCAAGCTGGGCCTTCTCCTTGTCGCTCAATATGTGTCCCTTTTGACGTGGCATATCAGTAGCCTCCCCCGAAACGCTTGCCAAGGTCGTCGATGCTAGTCTTTATTTGCTGGCAAACGTCCAGAATCTTTTCCAAAAGGATATCCGTGTTGTACTTTATTTCTACGGTATTCTCTGGCGGCAACACAGCTACGCCAGCCGTTTCTTTCTTAGGTTGTGATTTCTTAGATGTCATAAATATGCCCTCTTTGTAAAATAATATGCTTTTTATTAACTAATTGAAAATAAAACGGCATATTATTGAGATTGAAGGGCTAGTGACCGACTAATCACTATCCTTTCGGTGAAACGGCACCCATACCGTAATTTGCGAATTTTATTCTCCTGCTGGACGCACAGTGGGCGTAGGCACCAAGGCCCAGTCAGCCATGGTAGTAAGTCTATTTCCCTGCATGGGAAGGTCCCATGCACGTCTCACAAAACATTTTCATTTTCAATTATTCAGGAGAATAATTATGCCAGAAATTAAGAATGGCTTCGTTAATGCGAAGCACGTTGAACACATCGCTGCCGTCGTTGCAGACAACATGCCGTACCTCGTCAAGTCCCGTTCGGGCCTTTCCCAGGACCAGCTAAAAGGGAAGAAATTTGGTACAACGTATAATTTATATATTAGCCCGTTGGCCACGGTTCGCAAGGGCGTGTGCGCTGAACCCGAAACCTTGAAGGAAGTCGAAACTCCTGTCCACACCGAAAACCAGCACATGGCTTTTGAACTCGGTGTTTGGGACAAGGATTGGAACATCGGCGACTTCGATAGCGAAATTGCTGTGCCGAACGGCCAGTCTCTCGCTGCTAACATCCAGAAGGACATCGTTGACTCTACCGTGTTCACCGCTGCCCAGGCTGTCGTTGGCACTCCGAGCTTCGCTACTTTGTCTGATGCTTCTGCAGCTTTGGACGAAATCTCCGTTGCTGGTAACCTCGTTTCCTTCATGAAGCCGACCATCCAAGGCAAAATTGCCGCTTCTGGACTTGCCACCTTCGTGACTGCCCAGACCCAGGCTGACCTGTATGGCAAGAACTATTTGGGCGAATACGCTGGCGCTTCTCAGGTCGAGTTGAAGGAACTTCCTGAAATCGTCACGCCGACTTCTGACGGCATGGCCGCTACCATTACCGCTACGGCTGATGACTCTGGCGACTACTTTGAGCCGATTACCGAAATCAGCGGTGCTGGCATTGTCAAGGGTCTCGCCTACACTGTCGAAGCTCTCGATTCCAACGGTGATTCTCTCGGCAATGTGAAGATTGTTGACCGTGCTGGTCTCGCAACTGACCAAGACTGGGTCGTGATTGCACAGACCAAGGCCAAGGGCGGCAAGGCCAAGATTCCGCAGCTCCGTATCGCTGTGCAGAAGGAAGACGCTGATGGCAACCTCTATGTTCCGAAGGGTGAATCCAACCCGAACGCATGGGTTGCTGGTGGCGTGTCTAGCTTCCGTCTGACTCCGATTCTGGAAGCTTCTACGAAGTACTCTATCGGTCAGGTGAGAACTGAAAATGCAGTCGTGTTCGACTCTTATAAGTTCCAAGACCTGCCAGGTTCTGAGAACTCCGTGAAGACCGTCGGCGGTGTCACGGTGAAGATGAGCAAGTGGGGCGACAACAACTGCCTCAACGAACTCGTCAGAATCGACGCCCCGTATGCAGCTGCTCTCCCGATTGCCCGTGACGCAGTGGTTGTGTACTACAAGAAGGCTTAATCACTAGCCATAAAGGCTCTCTCCAAAGGCCCCTATGATTTCATGGGGGCCTTTTCTGATACCTGAAGGCATAGCATATTTTTAAAGACGAAAGAGGTTTTAAAAATGATTTCGGTTAACCAATTGACACAGATGGCATGCGAGCTTTGCTCATTGGTGGAAGCAGGAGAATCCGTCAGGAATGGCTCGGCAGGCGACATGTCCGTCGTTTGCCTTAACTTGCTCAACAGCATGATTGCCGACTTGAACGCCAAGGACTACATATCCATGCAGAACGCCACCATTGACGTTCCGTGCAACCGTATTACTTGGTTCGTGGAAGGTGGCGACCCAGAGCGCAACGCAATCAACATGATGCCACCAGAGACAATCAACGACGTGGCCCGTTCTTTCGGCAACAGGTTCATCCCGTTGCAGCACGGTGACCCGCTTACAATCTCCATGCAGAACTGCATCGGCATTCCGCACAACTGGACGTATTCCAGAGAACTGGAAGACTACGAGATTGAGGGTGTTACCAGGCAGCGTCTTGTGGGCAAGCTGGAACTTGACGGTCGTGCTTCTGGCACTATCCGCATCTTCTACAACAAGCCGCTCCCGACGTACACGTTGCAGGATACGATTTACCTGAGCGACCTTTACAACAACATGTTGCTCCAAGGTCTCTGCTACAACCTGTGCATCTACTACAAGCTGGCCGACTACAAGCAGGCTTTCGAGATTGAGTTCGACAAGGCCAAGGCAGCCATCAAGAAGAAGAATTACAACTCACGCATGATGCAGCGTGACGGTGGACGCTTTGGCGATTACCGTGACCTGTATGCTGCGGCACTTGCACCGAATGCGATGTTCTAGGAGGGCAGATGGGTCTCAAAATCTACAATGACCTTATAGGCGCCACGAACAAGGGAAAGTTCCCTGCAATACAGGGTTCTTCTTGGAGCAGCAACATGTTCCCAGAGGAGAACGGTGGACAGAACTACATGGCATCCTTGCCAGGGTTGAAGCTTGAACGCTCCACTGGCATCAGGGGCCGTGTACAGGGTGTCTACGTCAGCTCGGTGGGTGAGACTGCGATAGGCGGAGCCCCCGAGATGTTCGCCGTGGTCAACGGAAGGGTGATGCGTTTCACTCCTGATGGACGCATGAGCGTCATCGGAAGTGTCAGCATGAACAATGCACGTGTTTCCTTTGCCGAGACAGGCGGTCTCCGTCCGTTCCTGTTGATTGCCGATGGACAGAACCTGTTTGCATGGAACCTTACCGAGTCCTACTGGTTGCAGATTCAGATGCCGCCAAGGGCTGTCGGTGAAGGGCAGGTGACTCCGAGTTTCGTACAGTGTGTTGACGGGTCAATCGTCATAAACGACGTGGGAACAAACTATTTTTATTTCTCCATAAGGTTCCCACTGAATACCGAGAAGCGCAAGGTGTTCGATATGAGCGGTGGCGAGGTACAGTATGAGCCTGACGGTGTCACCGTGAAGATGGTGGAACTGCCTAGTGAAAGCATCGTCTTCCTTGATTCTTATCAAGTGCCGCAATACCATTCAAGCTATTCCGCAGCGGACAACATTGATGCACTGGCCGCTGTCGGTGACATGTTGTACGTGTTCGGAAGTGGCACTGTCGAGGTATGGCAGCGTGGTTCTGGCGAGTACGAACAGTGGTTGAGAACAAGCTACACAGCGAACCTTTCGAACGGTATCGAGGCGCCTTTTAGCTTGGCAGTAAACAAGACTACGTTGTTCTACGTGGGTGCTGGCACGAGTTTCGCCAAGGGCGTCATGATGGCCAACGGTTCTACCTACGAGAAGATTAGTCCAGACTTCCTTGACAAGAAGCTGCTGGAAACTGGCTCTCAGAACGCATACGGTTTCTGCTATTCTGTAGGCGAGCATCAATTTTATGTCCTTCAACTTCCTGGAATCCACGAGACTTGGTGTTATGACATGTTCAGCAAGAGCTGGCACCAGAGACAGTCAAGGGACCGCCTAAACGGAGCTGAGATGCAGTGGCGAGTACAGGCCATCGCATGGTGGAAGGAGAAGTTCTATGCATTCTGTGGCGACTCGGGTGTCTATCTGCACGACGGCGACTACTGGAAGGAGGACAACGTTGAAGGAAAGGCGTGGCCTATGATTAGGCACCGCCAGGGTTCCGTCATCGTTGACGAGTTGAAGCCTTTCATTCTCCAAGAGGTTGCCGTTGAGATGAACGTTGGAACAGTGGACAGCTACGAGATAAAGCCAGAGCTTACCTTGGAAGTTTCCAAGGATGGCGGCGAGACGTTCGGCAACAAGCACAGCGTTTCATGTGGCCTCGCTGGAGAGTACAGCCACCGTGTGCGTTTCCACTTGGGTGGACGCAATCGCTTGTGCGTACTCAGGTTAACTTATTCGTTCCCTACCGACCTTGTTCTTAGCGCTGCAAGCATAAGGGCCGTAGGCACGGGGTGCATGATATGATTTATTCGGCAAACATCAACCGTGGTTCGTCACATGAGGCCATTGCTGGTCTCATGGCTGGCACGTGGGACGAATATGATTCCCGTGAGTGGCACGTTGTGAAGACCCCGATGTTCCTTTGCCTCACCGCTACGTTCAGTGATGCAGGGACATACCAGATGCCATTCAGGTTTGGCATGACTGTCATGGCCGACATTGCGTATGGCACTGGCGGAAGCGAGTCACGCATAGTGAAGCTCACGGACACAAGTTTAACTGTCACTAAGCCTTGCCTTGTTCGCATCCTTGCGTTCGGAAAGGCTTCGGACGCACAAAGATTATTTTAGTGGAGGAGGTTCCACGTGAAACAAAAGAATGACGATGAAAAGTTCAAGGAGCTCGTGAAGCGCATGAAGACGTTCAACGACCTGCTTGGTGATTATCTGGACTCGCTAGACATGGACGAAGGCGACGAAAAGGAAAAGGAGGAAAAATAAAATGGGTACTTACAGGGATGCAGTAAACCTTGCTAGCGACATGGATACCTTTGACGCTGTCACTGCTGGCCTAGGCCTAAACCCGATTGCCGCTGGTAACTTCGTGGGTGACCTTCTCGGGCTTGGCAACTCAAAGCAGGTGGATGCCGCACTGGCATCGTACGATGCTCTCATGGGCGAGGCACAGAACGTGTATGGTCAGAACATGGGTGACCTCGGAAAGTATGGCAGTCTGTTGCAGAGCACTTACGGCGAAGGCGCTGGAAAGTACAACGATGCGCTTAACCAGTATCTGAACAGCGATGTCTTCCAGGGACAGGAGTTCAACTATGGCGGCAACATCAACGACTTCTACGACAAGTTCGCCAACCAGCGTGCCCAGCAGGCAATGGATGCGCTCCGTGGAAGCTATGGCGACATGATGTCGTCCGAGTTCGCAAATGCCATGGCAGCAAAGCAGCAAGCGTTAAGTTCTGAAGAATGGGAAAAGGCTTACAACAAATTAATCCAGGATAGGCAACAGGCAATGGCCGAATGGCAGGCCAACCAGGATACTGGCTGGAAGAACTGGAATGCTATGCAAGACCGCTACAAGACTGCGGTTGACGCATATGGCCGTGACCGTGACGCTCTATTGAGTGGCCAGGGCGACGTTCTGAGCAACACAATCAGTGCAAGGAACGCAAACTTGTCTACACTGAGCGACCTCACGCAGGCAAAGGCAAATGCGGAGTTGCAGCGCCAGAGCGGCAATGCTGCACTCCTAGGTTTCGCAGGCGACATCATCGGTGCAATTCTCTAAGGGGGTGACACATGGCATTGAACATTAATTGGCAGGGCCCGCAAGCTCACAACCTTGACGTTACCTCGGCCATGCAGGGGAACAGGGAGATGTTCTCCAAGGCTGGCCAGGGCATCGGAACGTTCATCAAGAACTACCGCAAGTACAAGGCTGACCAGGAGATGAAGGGCCTCATCGAAGAATACAAGACTGGCCGTGGCACACGTGAGAAACGCATGCAGGAAATCCTTGCCGAAATCAAGCAGCTCGAAGTCGAGAATGCGAAGATTAGGGAAGAGTATGACAGCATGGGCGCCCAAGGTGCAGGCGAAGCTGTTGGAATGGCATTCAACTGGAGGCAGTAAGGTATGGCAAAGAAGCCTGGATTCGAGGACTGGCTACGGGCAGCGATTGCCCTGTTCGGCTCTGGCGCTTCTGCGGCTGGCGGTGTCGGGGCTATGACGCTCCTGAGCGGAGTAGGTGGTGGCCCTTCTGTTGAAGACGGTAGCGACAAGGCTGAGAGTCTTGGCCATAACTTCAACTATGACCTGAACTACATTCCTGGGCCTGCCCAGATGAACCGCATGTTGATGCAGCAGACTGCTGACGAGTATGCTCCTAGGCAGACCATTCTCGAACACGTGAACGCATTGCGTCGTTATGTTCGCCCAGGCATGAACCCTGCACAGATGAAGGAAGCGCTTAGGCGTGGCAAGGAATACGAGCAGAGCCTGCCCCAATGGTGGGACGATGACCGTCCGAGGAAGAACTTTACTCCCTCGTCTTCTGCTGTGTCTGGCATCAGGATTACACCTGATAACAGGATTCAGATTAGGTTCGGCAAGGGCTCGAAGTGGTATTCCTATCGTGGCGGTGCAACCCCAGGTGATGCCGCTAAGGAAGTACAGAAGCTCATCGGAACGAACGGGCAGAGTATTGGTCAGGCACTTGCCAGAAAAGGATTGAAGAATGGTTTCGGCAAGTGGGCAGACGAACATTACTTGCCAGGGTATTAGTATGTCGATGTTACGTTATGATGACAAGTGTGACGTATGCAAGTTAATGGCATCATGGCTGACCGCCCATGGTGTCAACTGCGTTGCACTGGAAGGCGCCAGCGAGGTGCCTGTTTATTGCGATGACGGCGGAAAGGTTCACTATGGGGACCGTGCCGTAGAAATGGTTATCAGGGACTATCCAGGCGTGTTGCCGTGCGTTCCTGCGTTCGCCAAGGAACCCGTGGCGAAGTTTGTGTATCAGCTGGCGAGGGTTGCCAGGGCTGCTTGTCCTAGGTGCCGTTCTCGGCGTATTTTTAATCAGAAAGAGGAATAAGTATGAATTACGTTGATAGATTTAGGGCGAATCTTGCCGATGGCACCTTTGACCCAAAGAATGCGACCCCGCAGGATATAAAGACTGCTCAGCTTCTTGTTGGTACGACTCCTGATGGCATTTGGGGGAACAAATCAGCAGCTGCTCTTGACACATTTAAGTCAAACTATAACGGGCCGATGAAATTCCGTTGGCAAGGCATGACTGGCAATGAAGCTGCTCAGGCTTATTCTGCCTATGATACAAAGCAAATTGATGTTGAGTATCGTCAGGAAGAGCTAATGGCAAAGTTCAAGGAGAACGAGGACAAGATTGCCCAGTTGAAACAGGAATACAAGCAGCTTCAAGATGAAGGTGCGATGGCAACCGAGAACCTCGAACGTGACATCGCTGCTAACCGTGCTGGCATTGGCGATTCCAGCCAGTACAATGCATGGCGTTCCCGTGTCGAGTCCAGGCAGGCACAGGACAAGGCAAGGCAGGCAGACAACGAATCTTCCGTCAGGACTGCAAAGAGCAAGCTCAACAACGCATTGCGTGACCTTTCCTACGCCCGTGGCGACAAGGAGACGGCAGTGGCAAAGCAGATGTACGAAGATGCGTTGGCCGAGTACAACGAGAAGGCACGTAAGGCTGGCATGCCCGAGGAAAAGCCGAGCAACTTGGCCAACCAAAAGACTGTCACCATGTTCGACACGAAGGACTTCATACGCCAGCACAGGGACAGCAAGGGCCACTGGGATAGTGAGGAGAACCA
>Ga0247611_10010409_pt1 | contig 10937 bp, 12 predicted proteins | sample 177DNAGHGhighgp2_FD_192422 | JGI IMG/M metagenome (GOLD analysis project Ga0247611, IMG submission 192422) | Sheep rumen microbial communities from Palmerston North, Manawatu-Wanganui, New Zealand - 1770 DNA GHGhigh gp2 | ecosystem: Host-associated > Mammals > Digestive system > Stomach > Rumen... | reverse complement strand
ACGATGTGATTTATCTGCTTTACGACCAAATAAAGCACTATGTGCATTAGTATCTTGTATATGAGCTCTTAATGCTGCATCATCTCCACCACTTCCACCGCCTGAGGGTGGATTATCCCATCTATCTCTATCTTCCGGAGATACATGGAATTTGGTATAAGTAGAATTCGGATTAGAAACAACATTACTGATATCAGAAACATGTCCATCAAAATCACTGCGAAGTGTAATAACACGATTATCGATATCAGCAATTCTAGTTATAATTGGAGCAAGCTGATTCTTAACAAGAATCGGTGTAACTGCTTTTGTACCATTAGCAGGAGTAGTATTAAAGTCGCCATCTACAGCAAGCTGTATAAGTCCAGGAGTAGATTCATTAGCATAAGGAATAGTAAATTCATTACGAAGTAAATACTGTGGATGAGGATCATTGTTGTCAGTTAAATGAGCCGTAAGCTCACTTCGTATATTCTGTACAATATCTAATGCTAAATCATCAGTTGTAATCAGTGACCAGTATTTAATATTGTCATTTGTTTCTGTACATATCAGTTTGTAAGAATATGCATGTCCGGTGATAGAAAGAGTATGAATCTGATCATTTAAATCTACTGCTGTAGCAGGAGCATAAGCATAAATAACCTGATAACGTTTTCCTGTTGCAGGATCAACTACAATCTCCCAAGGTACAGTAGTAATATCACCATCTGTATAAGGAGCAACAATAGTTCCTATACCAGAATATTGCTCTAACACAATTTCATCTCCTAAATGCACATCATTAAGACTTGCATCAGGAAGAATAAGCTTGTGATCACCAAATGAATAATACGTAGTTCTCGGAACAGCTGGAGTATCAGCTGTAAGTTTTACACGATTATTAGATACACCTCCAACCCAAGGGGGTGTATTTAAAATGTGTGACCAGTCTATATATGTAGGAACTGCGAGATCTTTATCAGTATAAAGCAAAACCCAAGTATTTGTGATAAAATCGCGCTGATATAAAACACCACCTATGTGATCAGAAGGTACTAGATAGTTAGTATCTCTAGAGCCATTTGCGACAGATGCTAAACGTGTTGGTGCAGGATCAGTTACCATATCTTGATAAGTAAGATAACGTTTAATTTCACCAGTTATAGTCACGCCAGCAGCTGTTTGTATAAACGACATACCATAGGGAGAAGTACTAGAATTGCTAGTTGCCATTTTGATTTGTCCTTTACATTAATATTAATATAAGCTTGAAGCATAACATGCTACCCAGAAAGGATATTATGATGCATAATCAGAGAAAACGCTTACAAGAAGTACACGCGCACCACAATCGAATGCCTATACCAAATGAATATAAAGCACTTCTTGCTAGATATACAGAAATAACTTATAAGTGGATTGATCCAATCAACCATATGTTAATATGGCATAGTCAATACCAAAAAGATACACCAAAGATTACAGCACGAGGAATGATGCTATTATCAAAGTTTCATGATCGTGTTGGATGTTGCTGTGAGATAAGAGCATATTTGTTTGCATTAACCTCTATGCTTTTGATGTTCGGATTTAATTACCCAAGTAAAGTAGCGTTAACTAAATTAGAAAACTTATTAGATACTCTCGATAATGCTATGCTTGATCACATGGTAATACTTGAGCGAATTAAAAAAGCTATTATATCACGTAGAAAATTAAATCTTGATGGATGTAAACAACCTATCACTATGAAAGAAGTGGAGAATTCAAAGGATTGGATTCGAGAACAATTGTTTGTAGCATTTTCTACCCATGGTGGAAAGATGTTAAACTTACAATATACTACTCCTGATGATCCTGAAATTTCAAAATAAATTTTCCTATATATAACTATTATATAGATAATAGTTATAGATGATGATAGAAGAATTAAGAATACAAATTTGTAGTGCATGCATCCTTCTAAAATCCGTGGCTATGGCTGTTCTATATGCTTAGCCCTTTCTTTATATTTCTTTCTCCAAAGTTCAACTAAAGGACCAAGCAATGCTTGGTCCTGCTTTTTCTTTTTTGTTTTAAGTATATATGACTTAGTTGCTTAAACCATAACCCCAAATAAGGAGACCAAAAATGAAATGTCCTGTTTGTCACGCAACCATTTCTGAATCCAAAGTCGACAACAATGACGGATGCTGCCCTGTCTGTGATGCACCCATTTACAGCTTCGAAGAAGATGATTCTCCTGCTGACATGGAAGACACAGACGATGACGCAGAACCCGGAAACATTGCAACTGTCGATGAAAGCTTCCTTGGACCTACCGAAGAAGAGGAAGAAGACGCAGATAATGGATACTGCGACAGTGGTCCGTACGAAAAAGACCCGTTCGACGAGTTCCTTGAAGAAGAGGAACGTGATGAAAGACGTCGTATCCGCGAAGCACGGCGGAAGAAAGATGAAACGAAGAATCTCTGTACGAGACCTCCTGTTCATCGAAGAAAAAAGAAATGAAATATACCACTGGAGTCATAGACTCCAGTGGCTTTTTTCTTTTTAGAGTAAACTCCAAGTTTTAAGATATGATTCGTCCATAGATCTACCATATCTATTAATGAAGTTTTGAATTGCTGTCTTAATGCACGGACCAATATTATCCAGAGCCTCACGTTCTGCTCTATGTAATTGATCACATGCTTGTAAATACTTTGTAATAGATTCATCTGACGCATTGCCTGCTACACAAGTGTAGCCACAGTTGCGTAAAACTTTGTGTAAAAGTTTGTTCTTGCAGCATCCTTGTCCATCAGTGAACATGAATGCATGAGCTTTTACCCAGTCTCTAATAACTTCTAGCTGAGTAGCTGTTATTTCACCATTATCAATCAGTTCTTTTGTAAAACTGCTTGCAAAGTCAAGCGCATCAGTAATACTTGTTAAAGAATGATTTTTAGCACGGAATGCAATATAACCTTCAATCATTGTTATAATAACAGCAGATTGAAGATATTCTTTGCATTCAGTGTTCTGTGCTGCAGGTGCTGCGACCTGTGGTGCAACTACGGGAGTTCCTACCATATCACCGGAAGGACCAATAAATTCTTCTTTTGAATATATACTCATGATAAATCCTTGTATTAATTTGGTTTCATACAAAATGATTTTAATTCGGACATAAACTGAAGTTCTTCTAATGTTGCATAAGAACTAATAGTTGTTGCTTGCTCTTCATTAGATGAATTGTTAGTTTTAGCAGTTTCAGAAGGTGTTTCCATATCTTCTCCTTGGTAAATTAATGTGTCAATAAAATGCTGAAACTTCGATTCTTATTTATACATATATTACTGTATAATGTGGTATGTAATGTAAATTACATAATAATTATAAAGGAGCTAATTATGCCAGATAGAGTAGACTTTCATAAGACACTTATTCTTTCTCAAGAGCAACCAGTAGTTAATATCACGCATAGTGCTGATGCTGATGGATCTGTATCAGGACTAATATGTAAAAAATACTTCCATGAAGTAATGACAATATCTACAAATCATGGTAAGCAAATAAATTATAATAGAATACCAAGAGGATCTATTGTTATTATAACAGATTTCTCATTACCAGTTGAAGAAATGAGAAGACTTTGTGATAATAATACAGTAATATGGATCGATCATCATCAAGTATATTTAGATCCAGCTTATCAAGAATTTGCTAATCTTGAAGGATATAGAAGTACTGAAGCTGCAGGATGCTATTTAGCATGGAAATATCTGTTTGGTGATAAACCAGTTCCTAGAGTTGTTCAGTACGTATCTGATTATGATATTTGGGAATTTAAATATCCAGAATCTTTAGCATTTAATTATGGATTAAATTTATACAATATTCTCCCATCATACGCTAGCGGAATTATTTGTGATAAATTATTCCAAGACGATGCATTTATTGACTCTATTGTTAAAATGGGAAAAAGAATAGAGTCATATGTGAATACTAGAAACCAACTTCTTTGTAAATACAATGGATTTAGAACAAAGGTATTTGATATCCCTGCTGTTGCTATCAATATGAGAAATACCAGCAGTAAAGTTTTAGATCCACTTAAAGATCAAGATCATCAGCTACTCTGTACATATGGATATAATTCATCTATCATGAAATACAGATGTTCACTTTATACTGATGAAGATAATATTGATTGTAATGAACTTTGTAAACGACTTGGTGGAGCAGGGCATAAATCAGCTGCTGGATGTAGTTGTACTTTACAAACTTTACCTGTAACTCTACCAGTAAGGACACCAGAACCACCAATAGAAGAAGACTATGTAGAACAAATTGAAGCTTTACATAGATCAGATCCTCTCATCATGCGTTATGCTACAAGTGGACTTGGCTCACTTGTTCGTCTATCTGGATGGTCAGATACATTTGAAGGATTATCTGCATATTTTATCAATAATCCTTTATGGTCAATTGATGCGTTTTATGGAACTAATATGATTGCTGATTACGACTTAGCTGTATTCTGGTCTATGTCAGCATCAGGATGGTACAGATATCGTGTGTATTCATTAGAAAAGAATCACATGACACCTGAAGAACTTTTACAGAAAATTCCTGGAGGAATCATTCATGGATCATCTGTTTGGTATTATCGCACAGATGCACCTTGTGATCCTTCATTAGCAAAGCCAGAACAATTAATGGCTAATAGTTCATACGAATATCGTAGAAATCAAACCTACAACATTTATAATAATAAATGGAAAAATTGGAGAAATTCCAACAACTAAGGAGACCCCACAATGAAAAACGAAGATGAACTCCCGTACATCGATCTAGAATCTCTTCCCCCTGATCAAGTTATTTCTAGTCGATCTATTTCGATCAGTAAATTATCTACTGATCAAGATGTGGAGAATCTTGATGCAGAAAAAGAAACAAGTTCTCAGGATTCAGAAATTACCAGTTCTGTTTATGATTCTGAGAATTATGGATCAAGTGATGCTAATGCTACTTATGATCTGAATGATGATGATGAAATAAACGATCTACTTGACAATAATGATCTAAGTGAAGAAGAATTAAATCTTCTTAACGAAGACAATGATTCTGACGATTATCAAGATAACGATTCTGAGGAGTCATACGAAGATGAAGAAGACTACGGATATCCAATCGAAGAAGATTGAGGAATTAACAGCATTCTTAAACGAATGTAACAGGTCTTATTATCAAGATCATATTTCTAAAATCTCTGATCAAGAATTTGATCAGAAGATGAAAGAACTAGAAGCACTCGAACATGAGTATCCTCATTTAAGAAGATTTGATTCACCAACCATTGTTGTTGGAAATGATCTTGTACGAGGATTCAAAACCATCGCTCATGCTAAACCTATGTTAAGTTTGGAAAACACTTATAATGAAGAAGATGTTATCAAATTCTTCAATAAAGTTATAGGTGAGTATCCGTATGTTTCGTTTGTAGTAGAGTACAAAATTGATGGATTATCTATCGCTTGTATTTATAGAAACGGAATATTAGAAAAAGCTGTAACAAGAGGTGATGGACAAAAGGGTGATGATGTAACACAAAACATTCGTTATGTTCATGATGTTCCTTATGATCTCAATCAATCTCGATATATTGAAATCCCACCTTACCTTGAATTAAGGGGTGAAGTGTTTATGCGTTTCAGTGAGTTTGAAAAGACAAATAAACTCTACGCAGAAAAAGGTTTACCACTATTAGCAAACCCAAGGAATGCTGCTAGTGGTACTCTCAAATCACTTGATCCAAACATATTTAAGGAAAGAACTTTACATGCTCTATTCTATCAAACCGAATCAATTCCGTTTGATAACCATGTTAAAATGTTCAATTGGCTTAATGAGTTAGAGATAGCTCATGCTCCTATTTATATCTGCAATAATAGAAATCCGGAAAAAATGCTACAGCAAATTCTGGAAGCAATCTCTACTATTGATAGATTTAGAAAAATGGTTAACTTCCCAACAGATGGAGCAGTTATAAAAGTCAATGAATATGATATCAGAGAAAGACTAGGGTATACTAATAAGTTCCCACGATGGGCAAAAGCTTACAAATTTAACCCAGAACAAGCTAAGACAACGCTCAAAGATATTACAGTACAAGTAGGTAGAACAGGAGTATTAACACCTGTAGCTGAACTTGAACCAGTATCTTTGGCTGGAACAATTGTCAAAAGAGCAACTCTTCACAACAGCGATATGATTCGTTTACACGATTTCCGTATTGGTGATCTGGTTGTGATAGAGAAAGCTGGAGAGATTATTCCACAGGTTGTCAGAACATTACACCATAAGCAAGATAGTGTTCCATTCTCCCTCTATGATTATCTACACGGGAAATGTCCTAGTTGTGGAAGAGACATTGTACAATTCCAAGGAATGACTGCTTGGAGATGTAACAATCGAGGATGTCCTGCAAAGTTAAGAGCACAGCTTGAATATTTGTCAAGCAAGAGTGCACTCGACATAGATGGTTTGGGTAGTGTTATTTCCAATGATCTTGTTGAACAAGGTAAAGTTGAAAACATTGGTGATCTATTTAACTTAAAGAAAGAAGATCTCAGTTATTTAGGAGTCAATGGTTCTAAAATTTATCAGTCAATTCAAGATGCAAAAAACAGAGATCTTGCTGATTGGATCACGGCTCTTGGTATACCAGGAGTAGGTCACATTGTAGCAAAATCTATTGCTAAGAAATATCATGATTTGGCAGACTTCTATGAAAACTATGAAGTCACCAATCCTGATTCTGTTGTTGAAAATAACATAAAAGAATACTTGAGAAACGATGTAATTATACAAGGGCTTCTTTTAGAAGGAATCAATCCTGTATCACATGAATTAGCAGATACAACTCTTCAAGGTATGACATTTGTTATAACCGGAAAGTTAAGTTCGCCAAGACACGAGATAGAAAAGAAAATATCTGATCTCGGTGGATCTGTTTCAAATTCTGTATCGCCTAATACTACATACTTGGTACAAGGCGAAGATGATAGGGTATCGACAAAAACTAAAAAAGCCAAAGAACTTAATATCAAAATTATTAATGAAGATCAACTTCTTAATATCTTGAAAAAATAATTATAAGAGCTTGCAGTTGCAAGCTCTTATTTTTTTATTGTTATAGTTTATATTATTGAAAGATGTAAAATCTTGGGGTCTTACATCTTTTCTGATTCTTTTGTTATACTTAACTCAAAAGAGCCTATAAATCTGAAACGATATTTTGAATTTTAGACATAGGTTCTGATCTCCAAATTTTCATTCATTTGAACTCATCCTCTAATGGTCAGCCGTCTGCAGACGGCTGACCAGCTTTACATGTTTGTAAAAATTAAATCATCTTCAGGTTTCCATTCCATTACTTCACCAGTTTCTAAAAACTCTTCAAGTCTTTGTGTTGATAAATCAAATACAGTTTTTACAAACTCATGACCTCTATAATAAACGTTGTTATAATAAAGATCTTTATCTCCACAGAAATGCCAAAGATAACTTTCTGATACAAGTTCATCGATTGATTTATAGTTAGTATTGTTATAAGCATTCCATTTACTTATATCACTAAATACAGCATCTTTTTTAACAAAATGAAATGGTACTTGAAATTTTGGATCAATAGGGTGTGCATATCTGGAACACACATCACGAATCAAATACTCGTCACCTATGCATTTTCTTAAAGCCCATTTTTTACACTCTTTTACAAGTTCTATTTTTCTGCACTCATTCAAATCCATGACAGCTATACCTGTATCATAAGGTAAAGCGCAAGGATCATTTAAAAGATCAGAAAAATTAGATCTACTTAAATTCATGAAATTTCTAACATACCCAATAGCTTTTTTATTTAGATCAACGTTGCACAAACCTGTTAAATCTTTTCTAGCAAGCATATCGACATCGAGGTATAAACACCTATCAACATTCTCAAAAACATCCAAATCAGGGATAAGAAATTTCATATGCTTAAATGGACCAAGCCACGGAACAGAATATATAGGAGCATATCCAAATTCTTTTTTAACATCTATATCTTTTGTTATAACCTTAATTCCGTCTATCTTATTAAAAGCATCGAAAGATCTTTGAGTACTCTCTCTAAGAACATAGAACGTGATTTCCGTTTCTGAATTTTTACGAATAATGATATCATAAATCGCTTTCATTGCGAAATACGACCATCTATCATTTGTGCAAAAACAAATATGCAGCATATGCGATTTCCTGTTATTTTTTTTAATTATATATTACTATATAGTCCAACCCTATATAATAAGGAGAGAGCACAAATGTGCGAACTAACAACTAACCCCATGAAGGTCGTCATAGATCGTGACGATATCCGCTACATCAACCAAGAATTTAAAAACTTAAGGTACCTCACCAGGAAGGAGAAAATTGTATTAACACTAAGATTTGGATTAGTATCAGGCATACCAATGCCTGCATCAGATGTAGCGAAAGAGTTAGTAAAACAAGGATTTAAATCTTGCTCAAAACAGAATATATTTTACATCCAGAGCATGGCGCTCAAGAAATTAAGATTACTCTTAACAGCAATCAATCCCGATGATTGCTGTATCACATATAAGAAACTTTTAAGTAGGAGAAATCGACAATGAACGACGTAATGTATCAGGACATCGATCAGGCTATCGTATCAGCCTACAAACACGCAAGAAAAGACAATGTGAGACTATCGGATGAAGCAAGAACGGTAGTCGGAGCTGAAGTTCTCTATCAAAAACTATTTGGTCGTAATTTAAACAAATCAATGCACTTTGATGATGAAGATCAAAAGAAAGTACAATGCTGCATTTGTGTAAATAACGACACGTTTGTAGGAGTAGGGAATTCTAAACATAAATCAAAATATAACGCTTGCAAGAAATTCTACAACCGTTATATCAAGTACACAAAATAATTTTAAAAGATCCCCACGGACTATGTCCGTGGGGATCTACTCGGAGTATAAACGTATTGCATTATGTTTATCGACAACAAACTAGAAATAAAGAACCGTCAAAACTTTATTTCTTTTTGCAATCCGCATACAATATTAAACATATACATAAAAATTATATTATACTTACTTCACTTACATTAAGGAGAATAACATGAATCTTATCGGAATCACTGGTAAACTTGAATCAGGAAAATCAACCCTTGCAACCATGATCATGAAAAGAGCAACTGTAGAATGCAAGAAGTATGCTTTTGCTTCTGCTCTTAAAAACATGTGCTTAGACTACTTTGGATTTAAGTGGTGTGATTTATACACAATTGATGGAAAGAAAACAGTTCATCCTCTTTGGGGTATTACCTCAAGAGAATTTATGCAAAGATTAGGACAAGGATTAAGAGACGGGATAACGCCTGATGTATGGGTAAAAGTTCTTGAGACACAAATACTGAGAGAACAAGAAACATTTGGTCTTGCTGTTATTGATGATGTTAGAATGCCAAACGAAGTAGAAATGGTTCATCGTTTAGGTGGAGTAATGATAAGAGTTACTAGACCTGATCATGTTTCAGAATCTACCGGTATCGAAAATCATCCATCAGAACAAGACTTACCAGATAGAATCATTGAGTATGATATTGCTAATATAGGGGACAAAGATGCCCTATTTGATACCGTTAGAATGTTAGTACCAATAGTTAGAAAACTAACGATATAAATATAATAAACATTCTATGATCTGATGCTTATAAATATATACACTTTTTAATATTTTTATTAGGAGTAAATTACATGTCTGATACGAATGTCATGCCTGGGACTCCAGGAAAGCTTAGCAAGCAGACAATATTCAACTATGCGTTATTGTTTAGTATGGTAAAGTCTGCAGTTACTCGCGCACTAAATAATAACACAACTAGCAAGACGGATAAGATTATTCAAAATAGTCTCCAGAAAGCTATTGATAAGCATATGGAGGGTAAATAATGAATACGCTCAATACTGTTACTACGCTGCTTAGCGAAAGAGCTAGAAAGAACGGACTACCGGAAGTTGTATTAACTGAAAATGATGGTCTTCGTGTATTATCAAGTCATTTGGTTACTTTAAGTGGAAGTGATGAAGTTGATAACACGAATGCTGGTGTTCGTGATGCTCTGATTGAATTTGCCAATATTGTTAAAGATCCAGATTATAAAGATATATGTAAAAAATTCCAAGAAGTAGCTGACACATTTAATCTCTGCTTCAAGAAAAGTTATGAAGAACTCACTGGCATTAAAGGTGAGGTAAATAAACTTGTTGCTAGTTCTGAAGATCTAGCTAAATCAAGAATCTCTGAAGATCCTGTCTTAGCATCTTTAGAGAGTAGTCAATCTACTTCAACTAAATTAAAACCCATTCAATGGGGTTATCTTAATAATGTAAATCAATCTGTTCTTGAACGCAAACTTCTTAATAATTTAAATATGGATGAGATCCCAAACGGATCTGAAAAATATGTACACGATTTACTAATTGCACATCTTCCGTTTGGATCTGCAAGTAAGATTAAATCATTTGCGCCTCTTGATATCACAAAAGGTAAAATGAGAAGTATGATTGATAGTCTTGCAAGTCGTATTCCGAACTATCGTAAGCAAGAAGTTCAGAATGCATTTGCTCATATTTTACACTTAGATCAGTTTGATTGTAACAAAGCTATCAATTCTATTCGCAACATGATGAATGGGACAAGTGCATCGAAGATTAATTATATTCTTCGTTTCACGAATGTTTATAATACTGTCATGGATCAAATTTCGGATGAGTCACTTGATCTAGCAAAAAGCACAATGGCTGGCGTAATGGAACGTGTCAACGCTATGCATTCATTCATTGACCTTACTACATACTTCTGTATGTATTACCGTAACAATGTGTGGAGAGA
>Ga0247611_10010407_pt1 | contig 10938 bp, 8 predicted proteins | sample 177DNAGHGhighgp2_FD_192422 | JGI IMG/M metagenome (GOLD analysis project Ga0247611, IMG submission 192422) | Sheep rumen microbial communities from Palmerston North, Manawatu-Wanganui, New Zealand - 1770 DNA GHGhigh gp2 | ecosystem: Host-associated > Mammals > Digestive system > Stomach > Rumen ... | reverse complement strand
GCGTTGCAGCCCGGCATGGGAGAAGACGCTGCTGGTTTTTGTGGCGGATCATGGTTACCCGTATCCGGCGGATGTGCAAAATCATGAACCGAGGAGATATCATATACCGGTTGTGTGGGCCGGTGGGGCGGTGAAAGGAACACGTGAGATATCCACCCTTTGTTCGCAAATAGATATCGTTCCCACGTTGCTCGCGCAGATGAAGATAGACCATTCGGAATACCTGTTCGGAAAGGATATCTTGGATCCATCCGCCGTGCCGTTCGCCTTCTATAGTTTCAATGACGGATTTGCGTTGCTGACCAATCAGGACAGCGTGGTGATAGACGCCAAGGCGAACAGGTGTGTGATAGGAGAAGAGACGGAGACGGCGGCGCGGGCACGCGCGTTCATGCAGCGCGTGATGGAGACGATAGACTGTTGGCGATAAGGACAAAACCCATTCCTACCGCCCAAAGAATGATGCCGCAGAAACGGCCGAACATGCATTCCGTACACATATTAAGCATAAACAGGAGCGTGAATTGGACAGCCAATGCTCGCTCTTCTTTTTTTGCACACAACGGAATTGACAGCCAAGCCAGCACGAAAAGAATCAGTCCTCCCAGACCTAATTCCAGCAACTCTTCCAGATACTGGTTGTGCGCGTTATACTGTTCCTGCACGTACCCTTCAAAACCCACATCCTGAAAACGTCGGGCTATATAGTTGGTGGTTTGCCCGGCTCCCAGGCCGTAAGCGATATAATCGCCCGGCTGCTGAAGTGCCGCGCCCCATATGTTAAACCGCACGTCATGATAATAACTCAATTCGCGCATGTTTGATAAGCCGTTTAACCCGAAATCCTGCATGCGAGGGTGCAGTTTGAGAATGCCGAAACCTAATACTCCGACCAACGCAATGACGCCCAGCCAGTACGACCAGCGGAAACGCTTCGGGACATAGCTGGCCAAGCCTACGCCGGCCATGACGGCGGCCGTGATAAGGGTCTGACGAGAGTCGGTGAGAAGGATGAAGGCTGCGATAACAGGAATGATAACCGCCAACAACCCTTTTTTCTCTTTCCATACGCGGACGGCCAGCACGATACCGAATAGTTCAACACTATTGAGGAATAAACGATGCTTGAAATGCGAGAGGTTTTCGGAGAAGAACGTGAGCCACTCCGGATGCTGGATCCAATCGCTCGGCACATTCAGATACGGTACGATTTCCGGATGCAGGAAGAGTAGGGTCATCCATGTCAGGTATGCGGGGATGGCCGCCAAGCAACCTATGACCCATACCTGCCCCGCCTGTCGCCAGTTATAGTGCTCGTTCGTGCCCCATATACCGATAGGAACAAGAAAAAGGAAGGCCAAGTAACGCTCGATTTTCCACGACCAAGCCACGATATCCGGAGCCCATAAACCCGAGATGAGTTTCCATATAAACCACGCCCCGAAAAGGAGAAAAGGAAGAGCGGTTTTCTTGGTTAGTAGGGACCTGAGATCGGAGATTTGCAACCAACGCAGTTCGAGGAACCAGGAGATGACCCACGCCGTGCCGACGTAACGCAGCGCTATCTGGGGGAAGGGCAACAGAAAAACCATCGCCAGAAAAAGCCCGTAGTTGATACGTCCTATGATGTCCCTATACTTGTCCATAGCCCTCTCTTAATGCTTGCAGTCCGTCCGGCCCGATTTGTTTCAGCCGCTCAAAAGGATCCCCCCATATATGTTTGCGCCAACGGATTCGATTCAGATCAATCACTTCGATATGACCGGCGTCCTCGTTGAATAAAATGTTTCCCTGCGAATAGTCGCGATGCCAAATTCCCCGTTGGCGCAGTTCGGCGGTAAAGTGACCTATACGACGCAGTATCTGCTCGCGATTCGGGAAATCAGGGTGGTCGATCAGTTCCTTGAACGTGTGTGTACATTCGGATTTCTCGCAGGCATACCAACTCTCCCGCAGTACGCCGAACAAACGCACTTCGCGGTAGGCGATGGGCTTGGGCGTCAGCCCTTCCATCCGCAGAGCATTCTCATAGCTGCGCCGTGCTTTGCTCTTTCCGAACCATCCGTACCAGATACCCCGTAGAACACTCGGAGTGCGGAATTGTTTAACGACCACACCCTCGGTCAAACGCAGTATGTTTCGTCGCGCATCAATCACTTCGCCTTCCGTCCAGCGGTCAAAAAGACCCACTTGTTTGACGGAACGGAAACGGTTCAGGAACCGGCTCAACGAACGATGATAATGGAGCGGCCCGCCTAAGTATGTCTCCATATAAGCCGGGTGACGGCGGTTGATTTCATCGATCAGTTGATGCTTGATAGCCCGGTCTTGGATACGTTTGGACCCCTTGCGCACGCGGTAGTACAGGCGTATATCCGGTAAGCGAACGAACTCTCCTCCTGACTCAAACAACGACAGCCACAAGTCCCAGTCTTCGCGCGCCGCACAATGCTCGTTATAGCCCGGCGTGCGATCCCATTCGGTGCGGCGGTACATGGCACAAGTGTCAATCATGTTCTTCCGCGCTAACAAGGCATGACTGAAAGACGGAGTGCTCCATTCGCCTGTTTTATCCCCGAAGAACTCAGCCCGACATCCGACCACGCGTACTTCCGGACGGACTTCCAATACCGATACCGCCTCTTCGATATAAAGCGGATGAATGCGATTATCGGCATCGACCGGCAGGATATAAGTCCCTTTGCTCCGGCGGATGGCATTATTGCGTGCAGACGAAGCGCCGGCATTCGGCTGACTGAGAACGCGCACCTCCGGATGATCTTTTGCAAACGTTTGCACAATACTCAGACCATCATCCGTTGAACCGTCATCCATCACGATCGCTTCAAGCGGACGATATGTGGAGGCAACGATACTTTCCAGCGCTTCACCGATATACGGCGCAGCGTTATACAAAGGCACTATGACGGATACCAAGGGTTTCATATCTTGTCTCTGCGTTGCGACCATTTACGCCAGTAATACAGAAGAGGATTCGTATATTTGAGTTGTTTCCACGGCCGGCTTGAATGCGGCTTATGGAGAACAGGGTTTGAAACTTGCAATATATTGTCAAACCCCATTTGAAGGGCCTTATGACTGATATGTACGTCGTACCAGTTTTTGGAAGGATCCAATTGCGCAAAGTCATAGGTCTTTAGGAACTCTTTCGTCAACAGGGTGCAGCAGAACGAGAAACGCTTTTTACATGCGCCGTCAGCATGTATCCGCTGCGCATACTCGTACGGGAAATTGATTGCTCCCTGCTCGTCTGTCGTGACCGCAGCCACCATACCGATTCGTCTTTCTGCCCTTGACTCTTTCCCTTTGATCAATCGATCGATCGTGTCGGTGCGCACAATCACATCGCTCTCCACGATAACAAGGTCCTGGTCCTGCTCAATCGCCTTGCGTTGCGCATCCATCAGAACCCATCGGTAGTTGGGCGAAGGATGGTCGATTCGTTCTCTTAAATGAATGATTTCTATCCCTAATTCCTGCTGCAATTCATCCAAACGGGCAGCATTCTCCGGCAACGAATAATCATCATATACGCAAAGCGTATATCCGCTCGCCGTAATGGCGCGGATGGCCTGTTCGGCGGTCTGCAGCGAATCCTTTACAGGCATGATGATATATACCGATTTTACCATTGTGTGATAATTCCTTTTTTGACGATGGTTATCTGTGCACCGAATTGGTTACCAAACTGTGTCCCGAAATCACCGGCCAGACGTAAACCGAAATCCAAACCCCACGCTTGCGGCACGTGTTTATACACCTCCAGCAGCAGAGCTGTGTTATCGCTCAGTACAGCCCGACTACGCGAGTTATCACCGTAATTGCGGGCATAACTCGCTTTGAAGCGGTATTGGAAACCGTAAATATCACCCCGAACACCAAAATGGTGTACACGAACACGGCTGTTGAGCGTGTAAAGAGTGCCGTCTTCATTATAGAGCGGAGAGGTGATAAAAGGCGTTCCCAAAGAACGATAGAAATAGTTCCATCCGTGGAGGAAGACCGTATTGGTGTAATAACTGTCTTTTCCCGCGTAACATAAACCGTCTCTGTCATGCCAAGGACCGGACTGATCGGTCGTGTTCAAAAACTCATAGGTGACACCTTGTATAAACGGCCAGCGGTTCTGTTTCATACTGATACCCCATAAACCGTCGGCAAGGTTGTGCCCTAAACCGATAAAAGCAAAATTATCTTCGAAGAAATTCTGCCAGTATGCACTTATTTCCCATCCGTCTCCTTTGCCGGTAAGCATAATCTTCTGACTGCCCACATGGTTGCCCTGCGCGTTGTATTGATCATTGTACATACTTCCTCCTGCGCGCGCGAGAAATACATTGACGAACGAAGAAAAATCATTGCCAATGTCGCCATAGACGGGACTGAAGCCGCCCCATTGTGCCGCGTGGTGAAACTCATAACTGATATTCACTGGCAACCGACCACCCAAACGGAAACCGATGAACTTATGATGCAGATAACTATTGCGTATGTATATGTTATCCGCAGCCCAGGCATGCGTGATACCGCCTTTGAATTCAAAATAACCGAACAACCCGGGGAAGGGAATGTAGTTGTCGATGCCGATAGTGATACGCGGCAGAGGCTGGCTGTTTCCGGAGAAGACCAGACTGCCGGACGTGAGCAATGTGTCTTGCGTCTCGTAAATCATGGGTTTAATGCCGGCCGTGATGTCAAAAAGGAAAAGGCGCACATGGGCATAGGCAAGGTTGAAATAGCCGGTCGCGATGGTTTGCTGCGTGGAGAAAGCGCTGCCCTCGATGCGCGACTGAACCCGTCCCGTGAGTTGTACCGCAAAATCATAATCCCACCACCGCTCCGGATGTACTGCCTCTTTATAAACACCGGCGGTCAGGTTTCCGCTGAAAGGACTACTGCTCACGTCGCCGTTGACATTACTTTGCAGCCAGAACGGGGCATACTTGCCGCTGGAAGCAAGACCACTCAAACCGGCTATATACCGCAATGTGTCAGCGCCGGCCGGCACATCGTCGCGCAGACCCGTCGGCCACCAGTTCCAACTCAACTCACGCGCATTGCCAAACGCTGCGCAGAGCAGACATACTATGAGTAGAATCTTATTCTTCAAAGCGATACAAGGTCTTATTGAATTTCTCATCGAGGGTCTCTCCCATGCCGACAAATACTTGTTTTCCAATTGCGAAACAGCAATGATTGAATACCCCTTCCGGCAGTACGGCGACATAAGTCCAGGAGTCATTGGTCGGGTCGTACCGGCGAATATCACGCATCACGTCTTGTGTCGTATTCACCCCGCCGTAATGCAGTCCGCCGACCACATATATATAATTGTTCGTGGCGGTGGAAGCCGACAAAGTGCGGGGCTTGCCGGGGATAGAACTCCGTTTTTCCCAATGCGTACCGTCGACGAGTTCCGCCCACCAGTCCAAGCTTTTTCCGAAGAACCCGGACCCCATAAAATGACGGTTCTGACAAGTACAGCCGGTACCTCCGAAAGAGCGGTCCGGAAAACCGTGCATAGACACCTGTACATCAATCGAGTCCCACCGGTCTTCGGCAATCGTATAGCGGAACATATCGCGGCGGTAATGGTAACAGAAACCGTACCCTACATATAGTTCACCATCGCCGGTAAAGGCGGTGGCTTTGTCCGTGTAAGGGTTCGGATAATTAGCCAGACGCTTCCATTGGTTCGTTGCCGGCGTATATTCCCACCAATCCCGATAATAACAACTATCCACGGCATAGGCACCTTTGAAGCCTAATCCTAAATAAACCTTGTCGCCGTGGGTACATGAGGTGGCATTGACGCGCGGTTTAAGCGGCGTGGTACCTAACGAAGTCCAACTGTCCGTCTCGGGATCATATCGCCATAAGTCATTCAGTTCGTGCCCCACGCTGTCCCGTCCGCCAAAGACATACGCCTCGCCGTTCATCACAAAAGCCGTAGCGCACGCGCGTGACGCAGGGATAGGAGTGCAGCGATGCAACTGTACCTCCAGATCCGGCGTGGCGGTGCAAGCCATCAACCATGCCGCCATGCACAATACTATGAATAGTTTACTCTTCACGTTTCGCGGTCAATTCATCATTCACCATTCGGTGAATATATTGCTGGATATACGCTTTCAGATAGTCCGTCATAGGCGCAATACGCTGCGGTTCCGTGGTATTTGCTATGTTTGTGTGCAGACACGGGTCTTTGCGGTGGTTATAGACTGCCACCACCTCTTCTCCATCAAACTGCACAAGTAGACTGTCCGAAAAAATCTGGTACAGCGGTGCATTGTAACATACGGCGTAAGGATGGTCCTTGATGCTCGTCAACGCATCTTCGCCAAACGCCATGAAGGGTTCGTCAAAACCGACGTACGTCAGTACCGACGGCATGATATCCGTTTGACTGACCACCTCTTTCCTGCATCCTCGGAAATAAGAACTATGCGGATGATAGAAGGCGATAGGCACCTCATACAGCCCTTTGGCATTCGTATATTCGGGGGACTCTAACTCATTTGTATGGTCTGCTGTGATGACAAACAAGGTGCGTTCATACCAAGGCTGCTGACTGGCCGTCTCAAAGAACCGTCGCAGCGCCATATCGGCATATCCGATTGTCTCGTGGATAGGAAGTGTCCCTTTCGAAAAAACATCCCGGTACTGTTTGGGAACCTTAAACGGATGATGGCTGGATGCTGTGAAAACCGCCGTCATAAAGGGTTCTGGAAGCGTAGTCATCGTATTCGCAAAATACTGCAAGAACGGCTCGTCCCATATAGCCCATGTGCCGTCATACTGACTCTTGTCGCCGAACTCATCCATACCGTAATAATGGTCAAAACCGGCACTGCGGGCATAGGCCTGAAAACCCATACTGCCGTTAGGCGCACCGTGGAAGAACGCCGTCGAGTAGCCTTTCTTTTTTAGGCAGTCAGCGATAGACGACACGCTGTTGGTGGCATATGGGGTGACGATATAGGACTCTATCAACATCGGAATAGATGACAGAATAGACGGCATGGCGTCAATACTCTTGCGTCCGGACGCGAAAGTATATTCGTATGTTAGCGATTGAGACAACAGACTGTCCAAGAACGGGGCATAGGTCGGGATATATTCCTTGCTGAACGACTCCAGAATAAGCACCACGATATTATCCGCAGGCGGGCTATAGATGCCATTAAGACATTGCTCCGGATTCATATGTTGCGGCAACTCGTCTGCGGGGAAATAGGTCGGCTCTATGTACGTCTGGTTTTCCAGCGATTTCATCAGCGAGAACGGCGTGTTGAGTACCAAGGCCGTCTCTCGGGGAGTATTCACATACTGCATCGCATTGCTGATGGTAATAGGTCGCGTGTATTTGCCGAAACCGCCGCGAATGCCGATTACAACCATATAGGCGGTCACCACCAAAAATACCGTCTCGCGCAAGTAGTACCACCATTTGTATTTGGACACACGCATGGAAAATGTTTTGCGGCAGCCCACAACAAGAAGCGCAATAATCAGGATTCCGAACAACGTGACGTACCAATAATCGATGATACCTTGCCCGACAATGCGCCAGAGATTCGTGTCGTTCGCAAACTCCGAAAAGAACGTGCATGTCGTTCGCCGGTCCGTGAAACGGATGTAAACGATATCGGCGATATTAACAAGAAAACCAATGATATTCGGTACTAAAAACGACCATACTTGTACTTTCTGAAAGATCCTGTTTTCTCGCCAAACGGCAGGCAGCGGAAAAAGAATCAACACCAGGTATAGCGAACTCAGATAAAGAACTGCGGTCAGGTCAAAGCGTACACCGCCGCGGAGAATTTCCCATAAGTGCCCGCCGTCGATATTCGGAAATAGCGAGAGGTTAACCCCGTAACAGAAAAGGCGCATACAGGAGTACAACGCCAAAACCAGCAAGATGTTACTTGCGGCTACAATCCACGGATGTCTCCATAAAATATCTAACCTCTCACTTCTCACTTCTTACAGCGGAGCGGTTTCATCCTCCACTCTCGATTTTCGCTTCAATTCGAAATCGCGACCTAAATAATTCTGCCGTACCACAGGGTTCGCTGCCAACTCTTCCGGCGTACCGTGGAAAAGAATCTTTCCCTCAAAAAGCAAGTACGCACGGTCCGTGATCATCAGCGTCTCATCCACATTGTGGTCGGTAATGAGAATCCCGATGTTCTTGTCTTTGAGTCGCCAAACAACGTCTTGAATCTCTTGCACGGCAATAGGATCCACACCCGCAAACGGCTCGTCGAGCATAACGAACTTAGGCTCAATAGCCAGACAACGCGCAATCTCCGTACGACGTCGTTCGCCGCCGCTCAAACGGTCACCCAAGTTATTGCGCACGTGTGCGAGGTTAAACTCCTTAATGAGTTGTTCCAGTTTCTCCTCCTGATATTCTTTACTGAAATCGGTCAACTCCAAGACCGAGCGGATATTATCCTCCACGCTCATCTTGCGGAAGACACTCGCCTCTTGCGGCAGGTAACCGATACCCATCTTGGCCCGTTTGTACATCGGGAAAGAAGTGATATCCTGATCGTTGAGGAAAATACGTCCGTTATTGGCAGCCACCAGACCGGTCGTCATATAGAATGTGGTCGTCTTTCCGGCTCCGTTCGGACCCAGCAGACCCACTATCTCCCCTTGTTCCAGTTCGATAGAAACATCATCCACCACGGTGCGCTTACCGTATTTCTTAACCAAATGTTCTGTCCTTAGTTTATCCATAATGCTACCGGGCAATGATCTGAATGTACTGCCTCTGTTAAAATCTTACCGTCTTTCAGTCGTCCGCGCAAACTCTCGCTGACCCATAAGTAATCGATTCGCCAGCCCACATTGCGTGCTCGTGCACCCGCGCGCCAGCTCCACCAACTGTACCGCTCGGCACTCTGGTCGAAAACGCGGAATGAATCCACCATGCCTGTCGCTTCCCAACGATCCATCCACTCACGCTCTTCCGGCAGAAAACCCGACACGCCAATCTGGCGCTCAGGGTGATTGATGTCTATCGGTTTATGACAGATATTATAGTCTCCGCAAATGACGATATTTGGACGCTCTTTGCGTAACTCGTTTACCCACACAAGGAAATCCTCCAGAAACTCCATCTTGAAATCCTGACGGACATCACCGGTCGTGCCGCTCGGGATATACGCATCCACAATCGTCAGATCCCCGAAATCGACACGCAGTACGCGCCCCTCGCGGTCATACTTGGGATTGCCCATCCCTACCACCACTTTATCCGGCTCTTTTTTGGTGAACACACAAACACCCGAATAGCCCTTCTTCTCCGCCGAGTGGATAAAACTGTGATAACCGAGTTCCTGAAAAGCCAGCACATCAATTTGCTCCGGCTGCGCTTTGCTCTCCTGGATGCAGAAGACATCCGGGCTTTCCTCACGCAGCCAGTCTAACAGCCCTTTGCTGATGGCCGAGCGAATACCGTTGAGATTATAACTGATAATTTCCATAACTTATTGAATTCGTCCGAGCACGTCGTATGTCTTGTCGCCGCGCATGATAATGAGTCTTCCGTTCTCGATGTGTTTGGTCACTGCCGGCTTCTCCGCGTCGATCTGGTCTATGCCTTGCGTGTATGTATAAACGAACGAAATAGCACCGCCGGCTTCCATCTTGATGTTGGTCACTTCATGATTCGCAAAACCCGTCCAGGACTTCGCTCCGTAAGGGAAGGCATCGGAATAGAGGGCATAATCTCCGTTATTGGTCTTTGCCTCAATAAGATCCACTCCCATAGCCTTCTTGGAGTTGTTCACCTCGTTGTATTCCCATTTTTTGGAATCGTACGAGATCTTGGTAATAAGCATCCCTCGACCGGGCAGATATTCGTCCCAGCCGCTCTTCGTGCGGGTCTCCAACAGGTAGAATATGGTCGGATTCGGGTCATAACCCACCAAATTATGCTTGTTCCCTTCGCACAACAGCAGCGCCTCTTTCGATTCATTCATCGGCTTCAGGGTCACATTCTCCGATTGCGTCAGCACGCGCGGAGTGATCCAGCCGCAGTAGAAACGCTCATAAGCCGAATAGGATGGGGGAGTGTTACCATCGTTGTTATAAGGACCGTAGTCCAAGATGTCCCATTCGAACAAAGTATGAAGGCCGAGCGCGGGCGAGCTCGTCTCGTACAAGTCCGGTAAGCCAAGCACATGGCTGAACTCATGGCAGAACGTACCGATACCGTTGTATATGTCGCTGTAATAACTGATCTCATTCGAGCAGGCATAATTGTGTATTTTCTTGCCGTCCACGGAGCAACTTATACCTAAATAAGACAAGTCATAGTTATGCGGCCAAACGGTATTGGCCGGGCCTCCGTCGGCCTCGCCGTAACCCGCATAAAGCACATATACAAAATCGACATAGCCGTCTTTATCGTTGTCATACAGCGTGAAATCCGCACCGCCTTCATTCGCCAACTCACAAGCCTCTTTGATCATATACCCCACATTGGCATCGTCATTCTTGCCGTAATACGAATAGTCTTTGCTAAGCGTGTACGGGCCGACTACGTCAAAAATCGGATTGTACTGACCCCAACTTTGGTCATGGAAATACTGACGCGCACTTCCGCTTGAGGTTACCGACACATGCTCTGTCTTGGTCGGACCGCCTTCGTACTCCTGATATTCATAGTCATACTCATATTTACGCGTGAAATGGTCGCCGTCCAACATATTTCGAATCGTGTCGTACGGGGTAACAAACGCTTTGTTTTTGAAATTGACGAGAATAAGCAATCCGCGCGGCGCAATATTAGGCGCGGTTCCTACTTTCTCTGCCTGTTGCACGCGACGAGCCTGCACGCGCGTACGCATTCTCTCCATACGCGCGTTGATAACGTCTGTACTCAGCGGAGCCAACGTC
>Ga0247611_10010406_pt1 | contig 10938 bp, 7 predicted proteins | sample 177DNAGHGhighgp2_FD_192422 | JGI IMG/M metagenome (GOLD analysis project Ga0247611, IMG submission 192422) | Sheep rumen microbial communities from Palmerston North, Manawatu-Wanganui, New Zealand - 1770 DNA GHGhigh gp2 | ecosystem: Host-associated > Mammals > Digestive system > Stomach > Rumen ... | reverse complement strand
ACAAAAGTATATGCTCCTACATTATCAATCACAATGTAGTCACCAACGTTCACTTTATGTTTTGTTGAACAACGTTTTAACAAGTCAGATTCCATACAAGATGCTCCAGAAAAATGCACTTTTTCCTCTTGATCCTGAAGAGTATTATCTCGTGTTACTATATAATATGGGAGATTAAAGTCAGCCATATTCTGTCTGACATGGAACATGGTACCATCCGTCTGAGCAATACGACGGTCATCTCTATGCTTAATATCATGTACTCTGGCGATATATGACATTGATGAAGCCGCAACCGACATCCCCGGTTCTATTACGATGTATGGTCTATTATCTACAAACCAGTCAATTCCATTAAAATATTCGAATATATCGTGAGCATACTCCTCATAAGTTGGCACATGCCTATCCAGGAACATTCCTTCTGGTACGGGTCCAAAGAATCCACCGCCTAAATCTATGTATCTAGGAGTTAGATTATAAGCCTTTGCTACATCAATCAGTCGCTTTCCTATCTGATGATAATTGGATATTGCTCGATTCTTAGAAGACGTGTGTCCATGAAGACACACTATCTCACAATCAAGATTTTGAAGTGACTTTATCACCTCATCCAATTCGCTATCTACAAAACCAAATCTACCTATCTTTTCTTCACCATATATAGCAGAAACGCCATTCTCATCCACAATCGGAACATTAATTCTAATACCAACCTGAATAGGTTTTGAAGGGTTGCTTTTTCTTATCTTTTCCAAATGAGATAACTCATAAAAGGAATCTATATTCACTAATGCACCTTCAAGAATAGCTGTTTCAAATTCCTCATATCGCTTGATTGGACTGTTCATAATGATGTCATTAGGCTCAAAACCCACATGTTTAGCAATCTGATATTCCAGATATGACACCACTTCTGCCTTAAAGCCATAATCTTTTGCCAATTTACAAATATAGGGCGCATAGTTTGTCTTGAATGAATATGATACAATGGTTTTTTTATACTCATTCAAGAATGCAACCTTAATATGCTGCAAATTCTCCACAAACAAATCCTCATTAATAAGGTAACAAGGCGTCCCAACTTGTTGATGGACAATATCACATTGGTTTATTGTCAGTTTTTTCATGAAATAACTTATAACGACTTAAAAAGTTCTATAAACCTAAATGGAATAACAGAAGAGATCGTATTCCCATCTTTTTCGGAAATTCTATTCAATAGGAATTTGATTCTACTTAATGCATTTGCTTCAGTAAAATCTCCAGCACCATATATCATATTTGCCATGTTAAAGGCATTATAATCGCTCTCTTGATTATTAACAAAGTAGCCACCAATAATTGTAATGCCACATGCTAAAGCTTCATTCATTATTGTGGACGCAGGCAGGATAGCAATGTCAGAAATAGAGAATAGGTTTGCAATATCCTCAGCTGACAGGTTCTTTTGATAATGAACTTTAGGGCTTTTAATCATTATCTCTGATGAGTAAGCATCACCAACAATCGCTGTGATTCTATTAATAACATCCATTCCTACGATGTTCGTAATCACCTTACTAGTCAGATCTAAATAGTCTGAGCCACCAAAAGCTACAACCACATCAAGTTTTTCTTTTCCTTTTGTGGGGTGCTCTTCTTCCTTTATTTTACAAGCATCAAAAAATGGTTTTCTCAAGAGAGAGTATCCCAGGCCAAAAGCAAATCTTGTATATGACTCACATGAATAATCTTGTATCGATACATTTATTGCTTGATTAATAATCAGGTCTGCTAAATAGTGCTTATCATGTAAATCATCAATGCAAACGAGTTTACACCCTTTTGCCTTTATTCTCCGCTGATAGTCTGTAGTGAAGAAGTAGTTATCAAGCACTACAATTTCATCACCTTTTAGACAATCAAGAAACTGATGAAACTTGTTTTTCTCTTCCAAAACGACAAATGAACACACGCCCTTCATTTGAGCCACCTGATATGGCGTTGGTTCTGAAGTATAGAAAATACAGTCAAAATCACCTTTCAGCATATCAGCCAAAGCTAATGTGCGAATGAAATGGCCATAGCCTATACCATATCCCGCATCCGCGCGGAAGAGAATCTTTTGCATTATCCTTTCAATAATTTAAATTTCATTTCAGCCATCTGCCAATCAGTCATTGTATCAAGATCCTGCACCTCTGTTTCAGGGAGTATTAGGGGTGCACAGTTTTTCATCCACAAATCCTTCTCAATGCGGAGCTGACTTACACGGCCAAAATAGAACTGCCCAGCATCGTGATAGGTGGCCTCCAAGTCCTGAGAACGTACTGATTGATACTCTGGCCACTTCATTCCTATCTTTCCATCAACTATATGTAGACAACGCTGAATGGGATATGAGTAAGCTACTACTGTAAATACAGCATCAACATTCTCATCTATCATCTTCTGATAGGCTTCTTTCAGTCTCTCTGCAGTAACAAATGGAGCGGTAGAATAAAGACAACAGATGTTATCAAACTCTTTACCTTGTTTCTTATACTCGTCAAGGACTTCTATGAGAACATCTTCTGTGGTTGCATAGTCATTCGCTGTTGCCGCTGAGCGCATGAAAGGAACACTCGCTCCATACTGACGGGCCACATCTGCAAAGTCATAATCGTCTGTAGAAACCATAACTTCGTCAAACAGACCTGACTTCAAAGCCGCCTCAATAGAATAAGCCATAATAGGTTTACCCATAAAAGGCTTAATGTTCTTGCGCGGGATGCGCTTTGAACCACCCCGCGCAGGAATAATACATAGATTCTTCATTTTGACATGAATTCTTTAACCTTAGCAATAATCCAATCCTGTTCCTCATCCGTCAAAGTCGGGAACATAGGTAATGCAAGACACTTGGTGTAGTAATCCTCAGCTACGGGCATATCACCTTCCTTCCAGCCAAACTGACGGTAGTAGGGCATCAGGTGGGCAGGAATATACAACACCTGCGAATAGACATTGTTGGCTCTCAGGAAGTCATACAAGCCTTTACGCTTTGCTGGATCAACTTGAATAATGTAAAGGTGGAAAGCATGAACAAGCCCTTCAGCGCGGAAAGGAGTCTTAACGGCAGTTCCCTTGAATGCCTCATCATACTTCTTGGCAATCTCGTTGCGGCGCTCAATACTCCAATCCAAACGTTTCAACTGACTAATACCCAATGCCGCCTGCATCTCTGTAATACGGTAGTTGTAACCTAACTCTTGCATCTCATAATACCAACCACCATCGTTCTTCTCTAGGCGGGTAGGATCTTTGGTAATACCATGAGTACGGTAAAGAGCTACCTTTTCATAGAGGTCCTTGTTATTGGTGGTTACGGCTCCACCCTCACCAGTAGCAATATGCTTAACAGGGTGGAAAGAGAATACAGTAAGGTCTGCATACTTACAGTTACCAATCATCTGTTTCTCACCCTTGCTATCAATGAAGCTACCACCAGGGGCATGACAAGCATCAACCACAATAGCAAAGTCATATTCATCTGCCAATCTGCGCATGCGTTCCTCATCAATAGGATATCCAGCAAAATCAACAGGTACAACAGCTTTATAAGTTCCCTTAGGTGATGCTTTGAGAATCTGCTCCAGTTTATCCAAATCCATCAAGAAGGTCTTTGGGTCAATATCGCAGAAGACCACTTCAGCACCCTGATAACGGAACCCGTTCGCAGATGCAACAAACGTGATGGGCGTTGTAATAATTTTATCTCCAGGCTTGATATCAAGTGCCATAGCGCAAAGATGCAATGCAGCAGTACCATTACTGACGACACAAGCATACTTTACACCCAAATAATTGGCAAAGTCCTTTTCAAACTGCCCAATGAGCGGGCCTTGAGTCATATAGTCGGACTTCAATGCTGCTATGACAGCCTGCACATCATCATCGTTGATGTGTTGGTGGCCGTACGGAATAATATGATTAATCATAAACAAACTTATTTAACCTCAAAACCTGGGATTACCTTTGCAAACTTCTCACGGAGAGTTTCTACTGTATCCCAATCCTTGTTATTATCAGAAGCAAAATAGAAACCTTGTTCAACAAACTTTGCATTATAATGCTTCAAATAATCGTCTGTTGTCCAACAGAATGAAACTGAAGGCAATATTGCATAATACTTACCAATATCAATGGTACTGAGAGAATCTGTTGCGGTTATCATCTCCTCATGCAGCTTCTCACCCGGACGGATACCAACTTCTTTCATTGGAAGATTAGGTGCAATGGCCTTTGCCACATCAGTAATTTTATATGAAGGAATTTTAGGAATGAAGATTTCACCTCCAAGATGATGTCCTAAAGCCCACATCACCAAGTCAACACCTTCCTGAAGAGAGATATTGAAGCGAGTCATACGCATATCTGTAATAGGGAGTTCTTTGGCACCTTCATCACGGAGTTTGATAAAGAAAGGAATCACAGAACCACGAGAGCCCATAACATTTCCATAGCGAACTACAGAGAAACGAATGTCCTTGGAACCCTTAATGTTGTTAGCGGCAGTAAAAAGTTTATCTGAAGTTAATTTTGTTGCCCCATAGAGGTTGATAGGGGCACATGCCTTATCTGTACTCAATGCAACAACATCTTTCACACCGCAAGCCAAGGCTGCATTAATAACATTAACAGCACCATCAACATTCGTCTTGATACACTCACGAGGGTTGTACTCAGCGGTATCCACCTGCTTGATGGCTGCTGCATGGATAATAACATCTACGCCTTCACAAGCCATCTTCAAACGCTCTCCATCGCGAACATCGCCAATCAGATAACGGAGCATAGGGTAATCCTTCTCAGGATACTTCTGCTTCATATTATACTGTTTTAACTCACCACGTGAATAAATAACAATTTTCTTCACGTTAGGATAATCACGGAGAATCGTCTCCACAAACTTGTTACCGAAGGAACCTGTACCACCGGTAATCAAAACGGTCTTGCCATTTAACATAATTGTATTATTTATTTTCGTTCATTATTTATTTTCTATTGCTACAGTATTTATATTATTTTACCAATACTTTCTCTCCATTTCTAATATAAATACCAGTATTAGGTTTATTTACCTTTTGTCCTAACATATTATAATACACATCCTTTTCATTAAATTTACCTGACACATTTACTTCTTTTATTCCAGTACTATTTTCTAAATCCAGAATAGCTTCAGATAACCAATTATGGCGTTTATTTAACCATGTTTTAGCTCGATCTACATAAACTTGAACTGACTCATACGCCCCCCCCCATCTATCATTTGTAAACTTTATCGATTTATTATAATCATCCACATTAATAGTGTCGGCGAAGTTATCTAAATAAAGAATCAATTCCTCAAATATGTAATCTTTTATTTCATTCCATTTGTCAACATATGCATCCTTAAATGCCCCATTCACATTATTGAAAAGATTCGGAAAGAAAAAATAATCATGAGCTGCATCCCACATTTCATCCCTATAGAATATCCAATCAAAATCCCACATATTAGCCATCATTACCTTTGTACTATCTGTGTTATCTCTTTTTGTAAGGAATATATTAGATCCTGCACCATCATTATTACCAAGTATATCATGACCAATCATCCATGACGCAAAAGAATTAACATCAATATAATCTGGGTAAGATCCATCATATATAGATTTTTCTACTTGCTCTATCATATCTCTAAAATAACATAATTCGTCGTCTGTTATATCATCTGAATCAGGATATTTAAAAGTATAATGCATCGGCCACGGAAGCGGAGTTGGACTTACTACATATACATCTTCATTCCACCAATACGGATCATACTCAAAAATAAATCCAGTTTTATCGACATTGATTCTTGACCTTTCGTTTCTACTTACTGACTCCAACAACATATAAAGCCCTCGATAATCTCCATTTATCATAACATTGACATATTGGTAATGAGGAGTCCATTGCAAGCCTACTATTTCGTTAACTTTAAAGCCGACTTTTCTATAAAAATTCTGATCAACTACAAGCAAATAATCCTTATCGGCATATTTATAATAATCTCCGCGAAAAAACAAATCAGCACTCTTTTGCAACTTTATTTTATATGGCTTTATTTTCATATACGCACTGGTATTTCCGCGTATTTTTACCGTCATTCCACTTTTTCCTTTATTATACTCACCAGTATCAAATATTATGTTTCCTCCATAGGTAATACGTAATCTACCAGGGACCTTTGTTGCATTTGTTATCCCTGCCCCCCAGCATCCTGGAGGTGGCAATATCTGATCACATGTAGGTTCAACATTGTCTACTGTCTGAATTTCTAACAATGGAATATCCATTCTTAGCAGTTCATTCCTAATATCTATTGACTGTGCAAATGAAATATTTACACATCCCCACAAAGGTATAATCAATAAACTCTTAATAAGTAATGCATACAATATGCATTCAAAATTAAGACAATATTGTTTTATCATTATCATTTCTACTTAAAGCAACAAAGGGGCCAACGTCTATACATTCAGGTAAAGTTGCTCAGGACCTAGAAAAACAGACGTTAAGCTCCGAAACAGGGTTACTTGATATTAAAAGGACTGTCAAAGTCTTTAAGCAATGAATGTTTAGTATCCTTATCACTTAGAACAGCTTTATCTGTAGGGATACGCCAATCAATTCCAAGAGAGTCGTCAAGTATAGATATTCCGCCATCAGCTTCTGGATGATAAAACTCATCGCACTTATATTGGAACACAGCTGTTTCGCTCAAAACAGCAAATCCATGAGCAAAACCTTTTGGAATAAAGAATTGACGGTGGTTATCCTCTGTCAACTCTACAGCTACGTGCTGGCCATAAGTAGGACTGCCCTTACGGATATCAACAGCAACATCAAGAACTGCTCCCTTTACACATCGTACAAGTTTGCTTTGAGTGAAAGGTGGGCGCTGGAAATGCAAACCACGCATTACGCCATAACTTGATTTACTCTCATTATCCTGGACAAAGGTTATTTTTCCAACCTTTTCGTCAAACTCTCTTTGAGAAAAACTCTCAAAGAAATAGCCTCTAGAATCTTCAAAGATTCGTGGTTCTATAATATAAACGCCGTTAATATCTGTTTTTATTACTTCCATATCTTATACTATCTTAATAAATTAACAATCAAGGAAGCTACCGAAACCAAGATTGATGTTGCAGAGAACCAAAGATTTGTCATAGAACCGACCCGAGCATCTTGTTTTTTTACCTTACTGGGCTCGACGTATAGGATATCATTCTGTTGGAGATAGTAATATGGTGAGTTAATAATATTGGCATCAGTAAGGTCTACGACATGAATTTCCTTTTTCCCTGATTCATCCTCACGAATAAGACGAACTCTATCACGTACGCCATATATAGTCATATCTCCTGCAAGAGCCAAAGCCTCGAGAATATTAATTTTCTCACGAGACACGGGGAAACTACCAGGAGTTTTTACTTCACCCAAGACTGAAATTGAATAACTGGACATACGAACGGTAACTATTGGCTTCTCGTTTTCTGCCAAATAAGGACGAATCTTTTCAAGAATCATTGCCTCACATTCCTTTTTTGTAAGACCACCTACTTTAATAGTTCCAAGAATAGGGAAATCAATTGTTCCATCATTATCCACGAGATAACTTTGCAAAGCAGGTTGAGAAGTTAGTGCATCATTTGAAACAGACTTTAATATAGTCAGATTAAATGGTTCTGCAGCTTTTTTATCGATAGTGCTAACAGTAATAGTCAACACATCTTTTGGCATGATTTGAGCATCAAAAAGAGTCTTTTTTGCCTCATTATTTATTTGATTAACATTCTCCAAATACACCACTTTCTCAGAAGATCCACAAGAGTTAAGGATTAAAGCGGCTGCTAAAATAGTCATGACATGCTTATAATAGTAAGCATACTTTTTCTTTGTCATATCAATAGCGTTTAAAATGAATTTTACATTCGGCAAGCGTGACTCCTTATTAAGCTTCTGAAGAGAAGATTTAGATGTTGAATCAGCCTTAACAACATAACAAGTAACATCAGCAAACTTAGCAATCTGATAAGCATCATTATATTTACAGAGAGCTGGAGTATCAACAATAACGAAATCGTACTCTTCCTTTGCTTTCTTCATTTGCTCTGCAAAGTTGCTACTTGAGAAAACATCAGCAGGATGCTCTTTTGAATTTTTTGATCGTAAATCTAGATCCATATAAGAGACTTTCTTATCTATTGCACTCAAACTGTCAGCGATACGCTTTGCAAGATATGTTTTACCATCACCTTCAGAACCAGAAGCCAGCATAATAACCTTTTGTCCGTCTTCAAGTCCTAAAAGAAGATTGGTTCGAAGTATACGAATAGTTTCGTCTTGTTCTGACAGAGGAATTTCCCCAATAACAGGACATTTTGATAGCGACTCAATATCTTTACCTGTTTCTATCTTATCTTTCAACATATTTATCAGATAAAGAACAACAATAGGTAATATTAAGCCAATGAATAAAGCAGTAAGAAGAACCATTTTTTTCTGAGGTTTTGCACTATACTTAACCAAAGTAGCTGATTCTATCAATTTTCCTTTATCCGTCACATTGGCTAACTCCATCGCAGTCTCTTCTCGTTTCTGGAGCATTACAAGATATACTCCCTGCTTAATCTCACGCTGACGACCAATTTCTGTGAGAACACGTTCTTGCTGTGGGGCACTGCCAACTCGTCCCATATATTTTCCGTACTCACGCTCTACATTGCTACGTTTAACTAATATAGACTGTCTATCACGTTTCATTGCATTTTTGATAACAGGATGGAGTTCTTTGATAGATTCTGTTATACGCTCCACCTGAGGTGCTTTTTCACTCATACTCTTAAGGAAATCTTTACGCTGACTTACTAAAGAGTTATGTTGAGATATCAAAGAAGCGCTCTGATTTGCAACTGCACTATTATCCCCGCCCTTGCTATTTACACTACTTACACCTAAAGACAAAGGAATAACTTCAAAGAGATTTGTAGGATCATTAATATATTCACTCAAATAATCGTGAAGCTGGAGCTGAGTTCCGATTTCTACAAGTTCTGTTTCATAGAGACTTTTCTTTGTCATCACTTCTTGAGCATCAACCTGAGGCTCGGTAATCTGGAACTGTTTTTTATAGCGTTCCCAATCAGCATCAGAAGATCCTAATTCTGCATCTACCTTTGCCAAACGTGCATTGACAAATTCATCCGTCTTACGGGCCTCTTCATTTTTATCTTCATTAGCTCTAAGGTTATAAGCATCTACCAGATGATTAATAAAGTCAATTCCACGCATCATATTCTCATCAACAAGCGATATATTGAGAATATTAGTAACTTTTTTTGTAGGTGGCTCAATACTTAGATTTTTAACAAAATCCTCTGCAGCCTCTTTAGGAGGGCAAATCGTTACTTTAAGAGTATATCCATTAGCATATGGTTCCGCCTGTTTTTCCGTCAATAATTTATTCTCTGAAATAGTCAGAACACCTGCATCAGTTTTTATTGTAAAAGGAAACGATGTAAAAGACTGATCAGGCAGACTAGTTTTTTTCTTATTCTCCCTGAGTACAGTTTCAACTGTATAGCCCTTACTATCCTTTGTGATAGTCAAAATAATACGATGAGAATATAAAGGCAACTCTGCGTCCAACCACTCGACATGAGCAGGATCAAGAGATACTATTAATGGCTGATCTTGATAAAGTAGTGTTTTACGTCCCCACTTACTCAATCGATATTCTGTATAGAGTTTTAACTCCTTAACCACATTAGCAGCCAATGACTTTGATCCCAAGATTTCTTTTTCAGAATCTATACCCAACGAGCTGCCAATACTTCCTCCAAGAGCACTACCCAACCCCATTGGTAAATTATTAAGCATAGCCATACCTGCAGAAACACTATTTCCTTTCTTTGATTTGTCGATAATCTCCATCTTTCCCATAACATTAAGAGTCGTTGGAGTTATCCACAAATACAATACACCTAAGAAGCCACATAATACCACAGATACAACAAACCAATGCCAGTTAACAACAGCTAGCATCCAAAGTTGTTTTAAATCAATCATGGGGGCATTTGACTGCTGACGGACTTGTGCCTTAGCAGAATTCGCTTTATTCTCATTCATTTTTATAAAATTAACAAAATTTTCTTTCCCAGCGCCTATGCACAATTAGCTGATACACAGAACGTTAGTAAAATGATTAGTAACAATATATACGGAATAAATGGGATTCTATTGGGAACTAGTTCCATTTTTCCGATGCAAAAGTAACATAAATAATCTAGAAAAACAAACTTTTTGCTGGAAAAAAAGCAAAAAGATGTGTTTTTTATTCTTTTCTTGCCTACTAAAAGTAACAGGTACTTGACATCATCAATCCGAGAAATGCAGGAATCTATTGATTTTATCCGCCATACTGTTGTTCTGGTTATCAATAAACGCATCAAGTATGCGAGTCGTGTTTTTTAGTGGGATAATATCATAATCAGCAATAGCTGCAGGGATCAATGTACTAGAACCTTCTTTTAGTAATATCTCATCGCCAGTACTACGAACCTTTATCATGCAATCCCCCTCTATACACATAGAGATAATAAAGCTATCATACTTACGGAGATCTCTATGGAAAGGTTTTGATACTTCCATAACACGGACATCGAAATAAGGAGAATCGATAATCTGAATAGCCTTATTGGAATTGTTAAGATAATTTGTGCGGTAATTCTCTTCTACATGATAGTCGAGTGCCTTGGCTGCAAGTTCTGTATGCAGCTCACGGGGGTTACCGTCCATTCCCGGACGGTTATAGTCAAAGATGCGATAGGTTACATCGGATGACTGCTGTACCTCTGCAAGCATTATTCCACCACA
>Ga0247611_10010405_pt1 | contig 10938 bp, 22 predicted proteins | sample 177DNAGHGhighgp2_FD_192422 | JGI IMG/M metagenome (GOLD analysis project Ga0247611, IMG submission 192422) | Sheep rumen microbial communities from Palmerston North, Manawatu-Wanganui, New Zealand - 1770 DNA GHGhigh gp2 | ecosystem: Host-associated > Mammals > Digestive system > Stomach > Rumen... | reverse complement strand
TTACTTTCTATTAAAGAGTAACGGCATCTTGCCTGATTGTGCCATTACTTTTGTAGTGGACTTCCTACTGAAGTTCATGCCCTCGACAATCAGGCAGTCGAGGGCTTTCTTTTTTTTTGGAGGTTATATGGAACTGAGTGAACAAATAAAACAAATCGCTGAGTTCTGGCTGGGCTTTGAGTTTCTAAAGAAGTTCAAAGAAACAGGTATTAAATACACAGAAGAGATAAATAAGGAGAAGAAAAATGGGAAAGAAACTTGACCTAACTGGAAAACGTTTTGGCTTACTAACCGTACAATCTTTTGCTTATTACTCAAAAACATTCAAAAAAAATTATTGGAATTGTTTATGTGATTGTGGAAACATTACGCAGGTCAGTGTAGTGAATCTTACATCAGGTAAAACAAAAAGTTGTGGATGTTATGCAGATTCTGTTAGGAAACAATGGGTAAAAAACAGAAAAATGGCTAGTAAATATCATGTTCCAGCAAACAGTAGTAAAACTAAATTGTATTCATCATATATCCATATGAGAAATAGATGCTGCAATCCTAATTGCGATTCATACAAATTCTATGGTGCACGAGGAATATCTGTATGCAAAGAGTGGTTAGATAATCCACAATCATTTTTTGATTGGGCCTTGAAAAATGGGTGGGAAGAAAATCTAAGTATTGACCGTATCGATGTAAACGGCAACTACGAACCATCTAATTGCAGATGGGCTAATGCTAAAACACAGGCAAATAACTCGCGACACAACAAATATATTACATACAAAAATCAAACAAAAACGTTATCTCAGTGGGCAGAGATTCTAAAAATGAATCGTCATTCACTAGGTGGTAGGTTATTAAAAGGATGGAGTGTAGAAAAAGCTTTTACAACTCCAATCAAAACAAAAGGAGGCTTAAAAAATGAATGTTAAGGATATGGAAAAATTTAAAACACCTTTTCCAGAATCAGATTTGGAATGGAGATTGCAATCCTGCGGAGAACGTAATGGAAAGATTTGGGGGAGGGCACTGGCCTACATAACATCAAGAGCTGTACAAGACAGACTTGATGAAGTATGCGGACCTGACGGATGGCAAACAACTATTCGCAGAGATGGTGACGCTTACCTTTGTACACTTTCAATTCGTGTTACCCACGAAGATGGTACAACAGAGTTTATTTCACGCACAGATGGAGCTGATGCAACTGATATTGAACCTGTAAAGGGAGGCATTTCTGGTGCTGTAAAACGTGTTGCTGTCCAATTTGGTATTGGGCGTTATTTATACAACCTTAAAGATGGATGGGCTGTAATTTGCGAAGATGGGCAGTATAGAGGAAAGACTAAAGAAGGAAAGGAATTTAGATGGAATCCACCTGCGCTTCCTTCTGATGCTTTGCCGGGTGGAAGTGGAAAACCAGACAGTAAATCAGCATACAGTCAGAAACCTAAAAACAACGAACCAGTTGATGATCCAGAATTGATTAAACAGACAACACTTCTTGAATCTTGGATTAATGATGGCGATGTACTTACTGGTGATTACTTAAAGAAGGCACAGTTCTACATCCAGAACAAAGACTTGGAAGGTATCAAGAGAACAATTGAATACTGCAAGTCTCAGAAACAGGCTTAATCTCCGTTGGAGTATAGCAATAAAGACAAAAATTAGTCTTCAATAGTTCTTCAGGAAGGTTCGTTGAAAGCCTGATGAACTGTTGAAGACTGCTTTTATTGGTTATTTTTTTTTGGAGGAAATTATGGAAGAACAGGCAGAGGGATTAACTAAAATGGTAGGTTCAGTTGATAGTCAGTTAAAAGAACTGTTTGATGATCTTGCTGCTGAAGATAAAAAGAACGCTGACGAACTTGAATTGCTTAGAATTGAACACAAAGCAGTAAATCAACTTCTTAATACTTACAACATTCCGACAAGCATAAAAGGGAAGACTCTTACTCTTGTAGAAAGACTGAGCCTTGCTCTTAAACAGGTAGCATAAAAAGGTGGGAAAGATGATTACAAGGACAAGAATTAAAAAGGCACTTGAAAGTGCACTTGATGAAAAAGACCCAATGAACAAAAAGCGCCAAAGAAAGATTATTACTTGGCCTATGGCAAAATTCAGACATACAATCGCATTTATTGCTGATATGCCACAAGTAATTGATGTTCATTTTGAGTTTACTGAAGAAGATATTAAAAACAAATTAACAACTGCAGTATTCAAGACATCTGACAGAACAATCAGACTTATCTATGACTACAAAGAGGATATGGTTGAATGTTTTGCAATTGGTAAAGACCTGGATGCAGTAAAGAAGTTTGTTAACGTTACAGAGACGCTCGATTTTGTACGCGAATACTTCCCAGTGAAAAAACGTGTCGTTGTAATAAAAAAGAAGGAGAGTGTTTAAGGTTAGTTTTTACGGCTGCTAACATAAACATAATTAAGATTTGTAATCATTTGCTCGATTTGATTACCAATTTTGGTTGGTTTTGCTTCGCAAGAAGCATTTTTGCAACCCTCTGAGAATCGAGCACTCAGAGGGTTCTTTATTTTTAGGTGAAATATAAAAAAAAATCTATGTCGAACGAAAAAAAATCATATTACGCAATAATCCCTGCAAAAGTACGTTATGACAAATCTCTTACTATGGGTGCGAGAATGTTATACGGTGAACTTACTGCATTAAGTAATGAAATGGGTTTTTGTTACGCAAGTAACAATTATTTTTCTGAATTATACGAAGTGACTCCACAGGCAATATCAAAATGGATAAAAGCTCTGGCAGAAAGAGGATATATCAAACTTGAATATCTATATAACGGCAAAGAAATAAAAGAGCGTCATATATACATTCAAGAGTCTTTAGGAGTGTCAACTGTGAATAACACAACAGATGACAAGGTATCAACAAATGTTGATGAGGGTATCAACAAAAGATTAAAAGGGTATCAACAAAAAGTTAAAGAGAATAATACAGATATAATAATACAAGATAATAATACAAATTCTCGTGGTAAAACCACGAAGAAAAAAACAAAGGCTGATTATGAACTGTTTCTTAATTCTCTTGATGTAAAAGACAATGAAATATACAAAAAGTGTGCTGAAACATTCACTGCATTTAAGAGGTCTATAAACTTACACTTTTCACCAAGTAATGCAACTGTACTGAAATGGCAATATGACTTTGCACTTTATTCTCAAAAACAAGATATAACCCCACAATCGTTATTTGACACTCTTACATTTGCAATAAATGACAGTTTTTGGAAACAGTGCTTGTTCAAGCCAGAAAATCTATTTTCAAGTTTTGAAAAAATACAACAAAAAATGTACTTCTCAAAATCGAATGAACAAAAGAAAAATCACAAACGTTTTGATGGTTCTGAAGTTCCAGACTTTCTTACAGATTATTTAGGAGTAGAAAATGCCTGAAAATAAAACAATAGCCTCATTTTTTGAAAACATGATTCATTACGTTCAACCTCAAATTATTGAGGAATGTGACAAGACTGCTGAATGTCTTACTCACGGACCATACAGCGTTCATTGCATCAAGTACGATGACGGAACTGAAAAGGTTACTCCTAAGTTCTGTCCTAAATGCGAAGAAGAAAGAGAACATGAACGAAAAATGCGAGAAGAAGAAGATGCACGTATCGAACTTCTTAAAGAATATCGCTCAAGAAATATTTCTCCAGAGTTCTTTGATAAAGGTTTTGAAGACTTTATTGCAAAAACAAAGGGTCAGCAGGCCGCACTTGATGCAGTAAAAGAACTTGTGTCTTCACGAAAAGGTAAGTTGATACTCATTGGAACCAATGGCGCAGGAAAAGAGGAATGGGTAGAACAAAAAATACCAACACCTCTTGGATTTAGAAGATTTGGTGATTTAAAAGTTGGTGATTATGTTTATGATGAAACAGGAAAGCCAACAAAAGTCCTAGGGGTATATCCTCAAGGAATGAAAGATTCTTATAAAATTACTTTTAAAGATGGTAGAAGTGATGAATGTGGATTAGAACATTTATGGGGTGTGTATACCAAAAATCATGGTAAATGGAAATATCAAATTCTTTCTCTTAAGGAAATGCTTCAAAAAGGAATGTATCATCCAAATGGATATTCTAAATATTATATTCCAGCCTCTCCTGTAATAGAATGTGAAGACAAAAAACTTCCATGCGATCCTTACATACTTGGTTCTTTCATTGGTAATGGGTGCTGTACTAGCACTTATTTATGTTTGTCATCAAATGATGAATGGCAAGTAAAAAAATGTGCAGATATTCTTGGGTGTACATTACAGAGAGATACTGCTAATTTTAATTGGTATTTCAAAAATGGACAAAAACTTAGAACTGATAAAGTTTTGCCGGAAGATGTTCGTTGCTATGCACGTGAAAAGCATATTCCAGACGAATATATATTTGCATCGTCAAAACAGAGATTAGCTCTATTACAAGGACTGTTTGACACTGATGGAGCTGCATGTGCTTGTGGCAAAAGACTGAATATTCGTTATTCTACAGTTTCAAAAAGACTTGCGTATGATATAAAAACTTTGTTATTAACGTTCGGCATTGTCTCATCTATTCATGAAGATAATCGTAAAAAAAGAACTTGTTACGAAATTGCAGTGAATTGCTCTGTAGATAAAGCAAGATTACTTTTTTCGCTCCCAAGAAAACTCGAAAAAGTAAACAACCCGAATGTTACAAAAGGAAGTCATAGAGATTATACGAAAGTTAGAATAAAAAGTGTAGAAAAATTACCAGAAAAAAAGGAAATGATGTGTATTTGGGTTGAAAATGAAAGTCACTTGTATCTTACAAAAGACTTTTTAGTAACACACAATACAATGCTAGGTAATATTGCTGTAAAGATTATGGGTGGCAAGATTTACACGATGTATGAAATCGCTACACGAATCAGACAGAGTTACGCTGCCGGTGCAACTGAAACTGAACTTGAAATACTTAATGAACTGATAAATGAGCCGTTACTTGTTATTGACGAAGTAGGACGATTAAAGATGAGTGAATCAGTCCAGGATTGGTTCAGTTTTATTCTTGATAAAAGACATACTTACAACAAGCCTTTCTTCTTAATCGGAAATCTTCACTTCAATAAAGATTGTGACAAGAAAAAAGAAGGTGGATGTCAGAAATGCTTTGAGAATTATTTCGACAAAGACATCTTAAGCAGACTTACTCAGAATTCAGTAATAATCGAGATTATCGCTGATGACAACCGCAGGGAAGAACATTCCTGCAAATTTATAACTGATAGGAGATAATTATGTTTATTGATGAAGTAAAAGAGTACTATGGTCACATTGATGAAAATGCAGAACAACTTATCAATGATGTTATTGGTAAATACACAAAGAAAGAAACAGAAGTATTGAAAAATGAACTGTTTAAGGCATTTCCTTGTGGTAATTTCCCGGAAACTGAGAAACTTGCAAAGTTTTTTGACTCGCATAAACCAAGTGCAAAAGTATATTATTGGGCCAGATGTAATGATTGTGGATGTGAATATGATTATACAATTCCATTCTGTCCTTCCTGTGAAAGAGAAGGTAAACATTCTTCTGGCTACAAGATAATCAAAACTGATTATGAACCTGCCAAGAAGTACATCAGATTAAACAAACCTTGGCTTACACAATATTCAGTCATGGGAAATAAAGATGTAAATGGTGTATGTGTTTTCTGTAAAAAAGTTGATAAACCGCAGGAGAATTTCTGCTATCACTTCGGTGATCCTGATTATCACTGCAAATATATGGGCTGTGATGAAAGTTCATGTAAATGTAGTAACTGCTGTTCTTTTTATATGAGAATACAGAGAAAGGAAAATGAAAGAATGGAGATGAAAAAATGACAGATAAAACAAAAAGTAAAATTATTAATTTTTCTATTTCGTATTCTATTCTTTTAATAGTGATATTAATAACCTCTGTTATTTCATATCACTATGGTAAAAAAGAAGGGAAGGTTATTGCAGTTGATTTTACGGTTAATACTTTACCTGTCGATGAACGAGAACCGAAATACAAGATTATGCCTAAAGAAGTTTCAAATTACATCTGTGATATGTGTGATGAACTTGGAATGGACTCTGATTTGACTGTAGCAAGACTTATGGTTGAAAACCCAGAGTTTAACCCGGAAGCAACACATAGAAATGAAAACGGAACTATTGATGTAGGTCTTTTTCAGCTTAATGACTATTACCTATGGACTACATTTAAGACTCGATACTGGTTTGACAATATTCAGTTGGACCCATTCAATTGGAAACATAACACATACATTGCTCTTCATCACATGAAGTATCTAGATGATAAGTTTAAAGTTCAGGATGATGCGATTATGGCTTATAACTGCGGCGAAGGTAACGTAATGAATGGAACTATCCCTGCTTCAACAGTGGTTTATCTCGCTAAGGTAAAGAACAATCTGTTTCTTTTGAAAGGAAGTTCAAATGATTGATAAACTGACTTTTAATGCAAACAAGTTTTCAGATGAAGAACTGAAACTTATTGAACTTCTTAAGAAAAAGGAAATGAGTAGAAAAGAAATTCTTGATGCCGGTTTACCATTTTCAGTAGAGTTCCTGGATCGTTGCTGCAATCATGGCATAACGATTTATGAATCTGATGAGATTGGTATGAATCAAAAATATGGAATACTAGCGTAAGGAGATAAAAGAAAATGGAGGATATTAAAGACAGAGCAAGGGAATATCTTGCAAAACATTCTGAATATAGCGAAGTTTTCGGGCAGACTTTTGTTGCAGTTGATACACTTACTGCAATGGTTGATTTTGCAGAGCAGGAAACAAAAGTATTGAAAGAGCAGATAGAGAAAATGAAGTGTTGTGGAAACTGTGAACATTTTAATTTTAATGAGCCTAACTATTGTCATAAGGGAGTTTACAGAGAAAGACAATATGTTTGTAGCGAATGGGAGTTTGGCAATTAAGGAGATAAAAGAAAAATGAATAAAGAAGAACTGAAACAGGAAGCAGAAGAGTGGCTCAATAAATGGGAGTTGTGCAATAAATGTAAAAATAAAGTTGATTGTATCAGTAATTTTTCTTACTGCAAAAAGGTTGTTTTACAATCCTATCTTGCAAGTGCCGAGACAAGAGAAAAGCGAATTGCAGAACTTGAAGCACAGAATAAAGAATTACAGTGTTGTGCCAATTGCAGATATTCATACGGTGGTGAGGAAGAACCTTCTCACGACTGCGGATATTGTCACGCTATGAACTGCATTTGCAAGTTGAAATTAAAAGAGCATACAAGCGACATATACAGAATGTGGGAAGATAAATGCGAGCATTGGGAAATGCGAGTAAATTAGGAGATAAAAGAAAAATGAAAAAACGAACTACAATAATTTATTTAATTATATTCTTAATTACTATGTTAGGAATACCATTATTAAGTTTTATTATCTAAGGAGATAGAGTAAAGATGAAAAAGATTTATATAGGTTATTCAGATTTTACGAACACATTGTATGCTTACAGTAAGAAAGATTATAGTGATAAACAAGACGTATCAGAACAGTTTGTAAATATAGTTAGAAAGGTTTGTAGGTTAAATGATTCTAAAGAAATTAAAATTGGTGATTTAGTCTTACAGATTAAGGAGATAAAAGAAAAATGATGAATATGCAAAAAACGACCTTTGGTAGTAGGTTTGAAATATTTGAAAAAGATAGTGTTTGGTATGACGCTATTTTTAAGCATCGTAGAAGTAATCAAATAACACCCATAGACCCTGCTAATAGAGAAAAAGGTACTTATAGAACGGATTATTCAAAATGTGATGAAATTGTTATTTTACAAATACAACGAGAAGGTAATAATTTTATGATTGAATATGTTTACAAATAAGGAGATAAAAGAAAATGGATAAAGATAAGTTAGAGAAAAATCATAATTGCGATAATGTGAACTGCAATCACAATAATACTAAAGGATTGTGTTGTTTGTTCAATCCAGAGAACTGTAAATATAGACAGTTACAAAAAGAAAATGCAGAACTAAAGGAGATGTATCACGAATCTGATGAAGATAATAATAAATTGCGTGAAAACATTCCTTTACTTGCAGAAGCAAAAGAAATAATTAAAAAATTACAGTTCTTGTATTTAAGTCCTGTTGTAACAAAAGATGATGTAAAGCGACAAGATGAAATACTTGCAGAAGCAGAGCAATTTATTAAGGAGTAAGGGCATGGGTGGCAAAGGAAGTGGCAGACCGATAAAACACAAAACAGCAGAAGAACGTAGGCAGGCAATCTTGGAATCTAAGAGAAAGTATAACGATGCTCATAGAGAAGAAAGAAGTGCGTATATGAAACAGTGGCGAAAGAGTAAGGAGTAAGGATATGAATATAGTTACTAAACAAGAAAAAGAAACAAGAATTAAAACTGTTAAAAGATATTTTGCTGATGACGGAACAGAGTTCAAGACAGAAGAAGAATGTGCAAGATATGAAACAGATATTAAATTAAAACATCTTGCTGAAAAGTATAAACTGAAAGAGTATTATTCAATTCCAGATTTCATTTTTTCTGGATTTACTTGTTGCTCATATACATTGTGTATTCCGAAAGAAAATAACAAAAAAGAATTATCGGCATTACTCGATATACTTATCAATAATGTAATTGATGTAGACGAGGTAGGTAATTTTAAGGTTGATTTTGAGAGAGATTTAAGAAATGTTCGCAGAAGTGATGTATCAACAGAAAAGTTATCAAACATGAAACTTGAAGAAGGTAAGTTTTATGTTTTCTATGTACATCACAATGAATGTTATGATAGTTATGATTGTTTCTGTTGGGAACTTGTTTCAGAAGAATATGCAAGAAAAGAATTGCAGAAAGAAGTGGGTAAGTTCGAGGAACTGTTTAATACAAAATATTAAGGAGTAACTATGGTTTATTGCAATAATACAAAAGACGGAAGAAAACTAAAAAGAGATTGCATTAAGGGTCATTAAGTGGAAAGAAATTGTAATTCCAGAGCTTCCAAAGGAGAATGAATGAAACTAGAAGAATATCTGACAATAGATTGTAACAACAATGACAGATTCTTTGATTGTATACACGGATATGTTTATGCAATTCCTGAGCACAATGTTTATCTGCATAAATGTAACGTACAGGAAGAATGTAATTGTGTTGGGTGTAATAATTTTATTCCAAAGATTGTAAAAAAAGGAGAGTGAATCGAAATGAACAAACAAGATATTTTCTACTATGCAAAACTTCACAAGATACCTATTTATTTTCAACCAGAGCATAATGAGGTTATAGGAAGAAATGTATTTTGTGATTTCCTGCTGTGGTTAATTCAACCATTTGAACCGCTATTTGTTTCAGAAGAAGGATTCAGATTTGAAATTGAACACAGAACTATAACTAGAGATGAATTAAGAGAGAAGGGGCTTGTTGGAGGAATAAATGGCAGTAAATATAATGAATAGTAAATTTCCAAAACTGGAACATCATAGAAATCCTAGCGGATGTTTTAATAAAGCAAACTGGTTATTAGAACAATCAAAAAGAAATCAAAATAAAGTTCACGAATTAGTTGTAACAAGAATACTTATGACTGATTACAAGATGTGGAAATCTTGGATTACAGCAGAAAATCTTGCTGTTGCTGCAATAAGATTCAATTTAAACAAAGCCCAGGATGTTAGAAATCTTTGTTTTGGAAACAAGGAGAAATAAATGGAATATATGAAAAATCCTATTACAAGATTTTGTTTTAAGTGGTTACAGAGGATTGCTTGTACACAGCCTTGTGCTTATTACAAGAAAAGAATGTTAGCAAATATTAGAGAAATGAAACATCAGTTATCGGTGTTAGATAGAGGATTGAACGGAGGAGACAAATGAAATGGTGGTATTGGTTAATTTTAGAACTACTTGTTATATTCGGAACAATGGCTTGGATTTATTTCTTTCCAGGTGAAATCGAAGATGATTTTGCAAAAGGAATGATTGGATTTGGGTTAATTTGTGTAATTGAAGAACATAAAAATATAAACATAAGGAAAGCAAATAAAATGAAAAAGATTAAAGGTTACAACATTGTAAAAGAAAAGACAAATGAACTTCTCGTGTCTATCGAAATAGGAAATGATGAAGTTATCGAAAGAAACGGTTATAAAGTTATTCCGTTTTATGAAGAAGGAAATCCAACTATCGAACAGAACGCAGGAGAGAATGAGATTAAAAGTGGAGTAAGCATCGGCGGTTCAGTAGGTACTTTTAGATGTTGGAAATGCGGAAGAACTCTTCCAATTTCCGAAAGAATAGATTTTGTCTATGCGTCTAATCCACCAAAATATTCTTGTAAGGAATGTGAAGGAATAAAGAAAGAAAAACAATATCGCCCATTCAATGACTGTAACGAATTGATTGAGTATTATCAGAAAAAATATGAATCAGCAGTCGGATGTGATATTTACTTTCCGTCATTGTATAAGCCTTGTATCTGGCTAAAAAGTAAGGAGTACGGTGTAGAAGTTATGATAACAGGTTTTGATGATAAAGCAGGTTCAGTACCTTGTGTATTCCTTGAAGATATGTGGAAAGATATGGATGATTTGTTTAATGACTTTACATTCTTAGATGGTTCACCAGTTGGCACTTTGGAGGAATAAATGAAACAAATACCAAGATATTTATATCATTACTCTCCAAAAGAAAACAGGTTATCAATTATCGAAAAAGGTTTAATAGGTTCACATCAAGGAAAATGGTGCATATATTTGGCAGAAAATATAGATAGTTGGAAAAGTTCTAATAATGATTGTTATAGAATATCAACTAAAAACCTTAGCATTGCTGATTTTACAAGCACAGGTGAAAATCTTGATGAAGTCCTATATT
>Ga0247611_10010403_pt1 | contig 10939 bp, 7 predicted proteins | sample 177DNAGHGhighgp2_FD_192422 | JGI IMG/M metagenome (GOLD analysis project Ga0247611, IMG submission 192422) | Sheep rumen microbial communities from Palmerston North, Manawatu-Wanganui, New Zealand - 1770 DNA GHGhigh gp2 | ecosystem: Host-associated > Mammals > Digestive system > Stomach > Rumen ... | reverse complement strand
CAAATGGGTTGCAAAAGAATGACGTAACATATGTGGTGTAATATGTTTATTAAAACTTATTTTTTTAATTACTTGATTTAAAATATAACTAATTCCAGCCGTAGTTATTTTATCTCCCTTTTGATTTAAAATTAAATATTCACTCTTTTTCTTATTAATATCTGGATAAATATTTAAATATTTATTAAGAATTTCTTTACAAATATCATTATAATAAACTATTCTTTCTTTACTACCTTTACCAAAAACACGAATACTTTGATTAGAAAACATAATATCACTAAGTTTTATATTAACAAGTTCAGAAACTCTAACACCGGTTGCATACATCAGTTCAAGAATTAACCGATTTCTTAAATCATAATTACTATTAATTTCCAAATTATGAAATATTTCTAATAACTCTTCATATGATAAATAACGAGGAAGTTTTATTTCTTTTTTCGGAAGTGATACATAATTAAAAGGATTATTATTGATAATATTTTTGCTATTTAAATATTTATAAAAGCCTTTTAAAGAACTAATATGACGTCTTATGCTTTTACTAGTTAATTTTAATTTATCAAAATGATCAAATAACCCCATCAAATCTTCATATTCAATCCCTTTATAATCTAATCCTTCTTGCATTAAATAATTGAAATAATCTTTTAAATCTATTTCATAATTAATAATCGTTTTATCACTATAATTACGATTATATTTTAAATATTCTAAATACTCATTAATAATTTCCATATTTCACCTAACATATTTATAACATCATTATATCAAAATTAAAAAAAATGACATATAATTTTATGTCATTTTATTATTAATTAGTACGAGTTACAAGTGGACCAACAACATAAGGTGTTTCATATCCTCCATCACCTTCTGTTATTAAAGCACTAGGAGAAAGAGTTACAACCGGACGAACTTGAGAAAAAAGGTTAGGATTACTAGCACTTGTACTACCACTTGTATTTACAGAATAAATGAAAGGAGCTCGTCGATCAAAATAGATTGGAGTAGATGTCCAATAAGAACTATAAAGAATCGCTGCATTAGAAGTTGAAGCAGCATAAGAATTACCCATTAAAACACGTTCTGGAGCGGTTATTAAACCAACTGGATAAGTTAAATTGGCTTTCATATTACTCATACTAAAACGATCAGTAATATTCATGCAAATTAAGTTAGTCGCATCATAATATCTATAAAAAGACAAATTTCCTAAAGAATTACTTTTATTCCAACCACCCAAACTGTATACACTCCGATCATTACAATAAACTGCCATTGTATCAAGATATTTTTCACTAGCCGTTCCTGCAATATTTTTCTTATACCAATTATCAATATAGCCTTTCATTGACGACGGATAGACATTGATTTCTTCGTCACTATCAGAAGGATTACTTTTATAGTTTATCATATCTTTTAGGGCATCTTCTACCTTTTTGCCGTTTTCAAGTATAATATACCAATAAGTTGTCGAAGTACCGGAAGTATATTGAAAATAAAAATATTTAACCTGCGTACAAGCCTCATTATTACATTGATAATGGTGAGTTGCGTCTAGACTATTTGAAGTATTATTACTTAAAACATAATTAACCCCGTTCCAAGTAACATCATTTGCAAACGTTCCAGTAGGTTCCGAAGAAATAGCCAAAGAAAAATAGCTTTTATTAAACATATAACCGGTCGAAGACATTGTTAGTACGTAATTATTATAAAAACTTCGACCAATTTGTGCATACCCATCAATATTATCAATAATATATTTACTAATATAAGCGTTAGTATCACTAACTTTAATACCTATATAATACAAATTTTCACAACTAGTCGTTCCGTTTAAACAAGAATAAGTTCCAATTAATTCTGAAGAATTATTTGTCCAGTTTTTACCAGTCAAGATATCCATTATCGTGAAAGTATTTGTGCTTAAATTATAATCATATGACTTTCCAAAGATTGTTTCACTGCTTATATTAGTGTTTTTAGCGTTCTCAAGAGCTGCAACTACACCTCTAAAAGTTTGTTCACTTCGGTCAGTTTTACATTGATTATTAACTGCTAATCCATTATATAGTAATCTCACTCCTCCAGTATCAGTTGTTCTCATAATTTGCCAACAGTATCCCGCGAATAATACATTTCCATTTGTAAGGGCATCAGCTCCTGTAAAATATAAAACATCTTGTTTATTAGAATTAGTTCCTACCGTATCTTGAGTTGTGAATGTTGGATTGTTCGCAATAATTTCGGTGTTATATGACTTTACATAACTTGCATTACTTGTTTTTAATTCACTGATTTTATCTTTCAAACTAGTTTCTAATTCTTTTTCCGTAAAGTCTCCTGTTACATCTACTTTAATTGTAGCATATACATCAGTATTCCATGTATTTAAATCATAATCCGTGATATTAGTGTTTCCAATTCCTACTTCATTACTTATCCATATATATAGTCTATATGTATGCGTTACATCAGAAGTTGTATTTCTATCAATTGTATCTACCCATATTCTTTCGCCACTTGCAAAATCTGGATAAGAGCCTTCGGTTATTACTGTTTGAAAATTACCATTTCCTATTTTCTCTTCTAAGCGAAATCTTAAAAATTTATCCTCTAGTCTCGTTTGTCTTGTGGCATGATTTGCTCCATGACTTATTACTACTTCATAAATAATATCTTTTTCTGTATAAGTATTTTTTCCTACAACTGAAAACTCAAAATATTTATTCGAGTCATAACTTGTTCTTGGCATTTCATTGGTCATCGTCAAAGTATTACTTTCCGTATAATGCATGTATATATCCCCTGTTACTAATGTGACATTTTCTGTTCCTTGTCTAAAATAAGTATAAGCTGCTAAACTTACTCCTATTACAGTAATCAATAATATTACCATAATGATAATTAATAATTTTCTGTTTTTAATATTTTCCATAATTCCTCAAAAAAATACATAATAACTCATAGTTAAAAAACTACATTATTATATATTTACTCCTCTCTATCTTTTACTCTTTAAATATTACTTATTTTTATTTACTTGTCAAGATATTTTGATTATTATTTACAATTATCATTTAATGATAATGGAATATTATAATTAATTTCTTTATCTTCTAATTTAGCCCTTATAATCAAACTTAAACTATCGTTGGAATAGTTTTGACAAACACTACTGTAACTATCAATAACAAACGATACATCTTTTAAAAATTCTTCTAAGGTTATAGGATTATCAAAATCACTATATTTATAAGAACTTATTTCAATGTCATTACTTTTATTTTTCTCATATAATATACATTCAATCTCATAATATTTATTATTATCATTTCCACCACAATAATCAATATTTGATATATAAATAGCTGACTTTTTATAATTATATGAAATATTACCAGAAATCGTAAAATTATTACAAGTGGTTGATAGAGTTTTAAATTCAAAATTTCGGGAATTATTTTTAATTATAATAATTAAAAATATACTAATTATACTGAATATAATAGCAGCAATAATTAATATTTTATATTTTTTTTCTTTCTTTTTTACATATTCTCCATTTAAAATATCATCTAAACTAACTTGAAATTGTTCACTAATATCTTTTAAAATGGAAATATCAGGAATATTTTTACCATTTTCCCATTTACTAACTGCTTGGTAAGTAACTCCACATCTATCTGCTAACTGTTTTTGAGTTAAATTATTTTTTTTTCTTAATTCCCTAATAAATTTTCCAAAGTCTATAGAATTCAAATTAATCACTCCTCACAATTACTAACAATTATAACATAAATTTTATTTAAATTTATACTTTAATTTCAAATATTTTTTCGATAAAAAATTATATAATAGTAACCCCAAAATACTTCCAAAAGTATTTAAGATTAAATCATCAACATCAGTCCATCTTGGTAAAAATAATTGACAAAATTCAATAAAAAATGAAATTAAAAAACCAGTAATAATTACTTTTTTGTTTGATAAATTCCAAAGTAATGGTAAAAGAAAACCTATTGGTATAAAAAGAATAATATTTCCTAAAAAGTTAATTATAAAATAGTTTAAATAATCTTTTAAATTCATTTTATAATAAAATTCAATAAATACTCTTCCGGGGATTAAATTAGTTCTATGAATACCATTTGTTATAAATCTAAAGCCATTGATTCCATATTCAACTTTTAAAATAATTGTTTGAGAAAATAATCCAAATATAAATAAAATAAATCCTAATAATCCTATTTCATGATACCAATTAATTTTTTGCTTTTTTCTTTTTAAATAAAATCCTCTTATAATTAAATAAATTGGCATTATTAATAACATATATGAAATCATATCGAATAAGTAAATTATAATTTTATTCATTTTATACCTACTTTCTTTAATAGTATATCATAAAAAAGATGTATTTCTATATCTAGATATACATCTCGTTTTTTTTAAATAAATTTATTTCATTATATTCGTCTTCATTAAACAATACTATTTCACCTTTTTTTAAAGTTTTGGGCATATCAATTAATCTTTGATTACGTGAACCCCTAAATAAGATATTTAAATCTCTTTGTTTAAGAATAAATTTTCCATCTACTAAAACATCTATATTTTTAAATATTTCTTGATATATTTTTTTGGTTTTAGTCATTTTTTTAAGTTCTTCATAAGTAAATCCTGTGTAAACCCATATATTTAAACCCTTATTCTTAGCATATTTAATTATTTCTAAAATAGCTTCAGGTTGAAACATTGGATCTCCTCCCGATAGGGTTAATCCGGTTTGATATTCAAGTTCATCAATAGCTTCTTTAACCATATCAATTGGTACCAAACCACCACCATTAAAATCCCATGTTTTGGGATTTTGACATCCCTTACAATGATGCATACAACCCTGTGTCCAAAGAACAGCTCTTAGTCCTGGACCATCAACAATACTATCTGTTTGCAAATCTGCTGCTAATCTTATATATTCAACTTTCTTACTTCGTGCCATGACAAACTCTGTCTTTTACTTCTTCTTTTTTTGCATTGTTGAATCTATCAAGAGTTCCAACTAAATATCCGGTAATTCTTCTAATTCTTTCGAATTTTACTCCATCACCAACTGTTTTAATTTTTTTATTTTCTTTTTCCATATTATCCTCCTTTAATTTTATTTATAAAAACAATCATAACAATTTATTTTTTCAATCTCGACCCCTTCATTTTCATGACGTCCGCATCGTGGACATACATCTTTAATAACTCCTACATATCCACATACTGGATCTCTATCAACCGGATGATTTATTGCCCCATAGCCAACATCTGAATCATGCATAATTCGAACAACTTTTTCGAAAGCATCTACATTATTTACTGTATCACCATCAAGTTCAACATAAGAAATATGTCCGGCATTAGTTAGTTTATGATAAGGTCCTTCAACTTCCATTTTATGTTTAACCGTTGTTTTATAATATACTGGAACATGAAATGAATTTGTGTAATACTCTCGATCAGTAATTCCTTTAATATTTCCATAAATTGATTTATCTATAGCTATAAATCTTCCTGATAATCCTTCGGCTGGTGTTGCAAGACAAGTAAAATTCAAATTATATTCGCTTGTATATTGATCACATCTTTCTCTCATGTGTTTGATAATTTCTAATCCTAATTTTTGAGCTTTTTCACTTTCACCATGATGTTCTCCAATTAAAGCTTTTAATGTTTCTGCAAGCCCAATAAACCCAATTGATAAAGTTCCATGTTTTAAAACCGTTCTAAGTTTTGAATTTGGTTCTAATTTTTCACTATTAAGCCAAACATGAGATCCTAACAAAAATTTAAAATTACGAGGTGATTTAGAACATTGACATTCAAATCTTTGTAACAATTGTCCTTTAACTAAATCCATCATTTCGTCTAGTTCTTGATAGAAACCTTTCATATCAGCCTTACTGCGTTCTTTAAGCGCTATTCCATATTTAATACCTATTCTTGGTAAATTAATGGAAGTGAAACTAAGATTTCCTCTTCCTGGAGTAACAGCTGGCCCACATACATTAGCAAGAACTCTTGTGCGACAACCCATATAGCCAACTTCCGTTGTAAAATCTCCTTCTTTATAAAATGGCTTATTAAAGCTTGAATCAAGAAATGAAAAGTTTGGAAATAATCTTTTAGCAGACACACGACAAGCAAGTCTAAATAAATCATAACTTGGATCTTCTTTATTATAATTAATTCCTTCTTTTACTTTAAAAATTGAAATTGGAAAAATTGGAGTTTCGCCATGGCCAAGACCAGCATCAGTTGCTAGTAAATAGTTTTTAATAACCATTCTACCTTCCGGTGATATATCCGTTCCAAAATTGATACTTGAAAAAGGAACTTGCGCTCCAGCACGAGAATGCATTGTATTTAAATTATGAATAAATCCTTCCATTGCTTGATAAGTTTGCCTATCAGTTTTATTAAATGCATTTTGATAAGCGCTTGCAAAAATTTCTTTTAGTCGTAAACTCTTTTCAGTAAACTCCAAAAACATTTTTAAATCTACTTCTATGCTTTCGATTTTATCAATTAATTCAATGATTTTATCAAATTTAATTAAGTTCATAAAACCATCAAACTCTAGCATTTCACTTAATTCTTGTTTAAATTCCTTTTTAAAAGTTTTAAGTACACCTGGTGCCATATAATAATCAAAAGCTGGAATACTTTGTCCACCATGTTGTTCATTTTGATTTGATTGAATTGCAATAGCAGCTAATGAAGCATATGACATAATTGAATTAGGCGTTCTTAAATAACCGTGACCTGTCGAAAATCCATTTTTAAATAATTTATTTAAATCAATCTGAGTACAAGTTGTTGTTCCCATAGCCCAAAAGTCTAAGTCATGAATATGAATAGCTCCCTCATCATGTGCTTTAGCATATTTATTATCCATTAAATACGCTTTAGCAAATTCTTTTGATACAGTTGAACCGAAATGTAACATTGTTCCCATAGGTCCATCACCATCAACATTAGCATTTTCTCTTTTAGAATTCTCTTCAGCAGCGCTTTTTAATCCTAAAGCTTCGATAGCTTTAACAAACTTATGTTGCTGTTTTCCAACAAATGTATCCCGAGATGCTGCTCGACGTTCACGGTAATTACGATATGATTCATAAACATCCTCATATTTCATTTTCTTAAGTTCGTCTTCGATAACATCTTGAATATCTTCAACACCTATCGTCTTTCTATCCTTATATTCTTTTTCAATATGATCTAATACTTTTTCTTTTACTTTATTAACAATTTTTTCATCATATTCTTCATAAACACTATCAAATCCCTTTTTAATTGCAATTGCAACCTTAGTAGCATTAAAATTAACGCGTTGTCCACTACGTTTTACAACTACTATGTCGTTAAAAAAATTTTTTTCCATCTCATACCTCTCAAATATTTTTTTCTTGTAAATTAATCATATACTAATATCATTATTTTGTAAATGTTTTTTTATCTATTTTTTTATTTTTTTGGTTTCTTTTACATATCGCTTTTTTTATTTTGTTTTATAAAAAAACATTTTATCTATATAAACAAAGAAAAATAAATTTCTTTTTTAATACAAACTATTTTACAATTAACATAATTTTACATTTGACATTTTTTTACTGTTATATATAAAAAACTATAAATGCTAAAGGAATTCAAACATTTTTAAAAACAAGCCAAAAAAAAGGCTTATCATCTAAGCCTTACGTATCAACAAATTCAAATAGTTCTTTAATATTTCAATTAAATTATAATTTATATTTAATAAACAACTACTATTTTACTATCAAAAAAACATTAAATAAATAAATCATTTTTCTAATTAAACTTTTTAGATACAAGTTAAAAAATTAGTATTAATAATACTAATTCTAGCTATTAGGTCTCAAGGTTCCAGCAATATATGGATTACTTGCTGTACCTTGACCTGAAAAGACTAAAACTCCATGTTTTAGTGATATGACAGGACGAACACCAGCAGCACTATCAATATTTCCACGATACAATTTTCCAGCATTTGTAACATTAGCCTGTCTAGCACTTGAATTATTCATCGAAGATGGTGTTAAAAGCCAATAGTAATTACCAGTATATAAGTAGTTATTCGAATTATTAACGTTCCACTCAAGTCCAGCAAGTGCGGCTTCATCGCTAGTTAATAATGCAACAGGATTATCTAGTTTACCATTACCAACCGACATTCTATCGTTTGGATTACTACATGTTAAAGTTGGAGGATTATTTTCATTTTTGTCTTCTATTCTTTTTAAAGCATCAAATTTTAGAATATCATTCATAGCACTTCCACCATTTGGGTTCCACGCACCACGATTTTGCAAACTAACACTCCGATCAGCACAGAAAGTTGTATCCTCAAGATAGTTTTCATAATTGGTTTTAATATTAGCATCGTACCAGTCATCTATAACCCCGTGTATTAATATTTTATTGGTATCCGTTGAAGCAAATAACATTTCATCTAGAACATTCTCAATAGTTTTACCACCGGTTAACGTTATATAATATGCATAACTCGTACTATAATAGTAATAATATCTTAAACTAGTACAATTTTCATTTTCACATATATAGTGGTGGGTTGCATTAATTGAATTACTAGTATTACCATTTTCAGTTGAATAAATATATCTTGTTCCATTCCAACTAACTGTATTTATATACGTTCCACTTAATGCTTGATCCGTAATTGGATAATTTACTCCATAGTTATATCCAACATAAGACAGGCTTAACCCATCAACAGCCCAGCTTGATGTTGAAGGTAATTGAGTATTGGCATTAGTATTATTACACTCACCATCATTAGAAATCTCCCCATTATAGATTAATTTTGTTCCACCAGTTTCCGTAGTTCTAACTATCTTCCAACATTTTTCAGCAAATATAACATTATTTTCTAAAACATTTCCTCGATAATAATAAATTGGATACTGCGTATTAGTTGTTGTACTTCTTACAAATTTTCCATTCCCATTATCAGTACCATTTACTTCATAAAATCTAATTCCAGAATCACTTGCTGCTCCAGTTTTTACTATATCATATATAGGTTGACCAACCATTTTATCAACAAAATCACCAGTTACATCAACTCTTATACTAGCATACACATCACTCCAAGTTGAAAAATCATAATCAGCAGTATCTTTATTACCTAATACAACTAAATTAGTTATCCAAGCATAAAGTCTATAAGTATGATCAACCTGATTATTCGTTTCTGCAGGAATTGTTGCTTTATAAATTCTCATATTATCTATACTTACATAACTTCTATCATCAAAAATAACCTGCTCTTCAACGACATGAGTTGATGGATTTTCAACTAGTTCCACCAACCTAAATCTTAATAAATCATCCCTTAATCTTGTAGTCCTTGTCTCATGATCATCACCGTAATTTAAAACAACATCATAAACAATATCTTCTTCAGTATAAGTATTCTTTCCACTAATAGTAAATTCAAAATACTTAGTAGGATCATAAGTTGCTCTGGATGCACCTTCATTAAACGTTATAGTATTATTTTCTGTATAATGTAAATAAATATCTCCAACAATCAATTTTTGATTTTCACTACCAAGATATACCTCCCTAAGTTTAGCATACGTTACTCCCAAAGCACCAATTAATAAAGCTAACATTAATCCCATAATTATATATGTTCTTTTCCTATTTTTCATAAAATCTCTCCTACTTTATACTAGCATAACCTAATTTAATTATAATTTATTTTTACCTATTTTTCAAGACTATAATTTTAAAATATTAATTAAATTAAAAGTTTCCACTAATATATCTAATGGAAACTTCTAATTTAATTCAATCCCTTAATTTTAAATTTAAAAGTCTATTCTGTAACAATATATGGATGTTCCTTAGTTCCATCTCCCCCTAATATCTCTGTTCCATGTTTAAGAGAAAGAGCCGGACGAAAGTACCATTGATCAATAACGCTGTATGCCAAAGCATCGCGACGCACGGTGCCCATATAAGGATACCTATCATTGAACATAGAAGGCGACAAAAGGTAGCAGTGCTGACTTGCATATAAGTGGTAAAAAACACTATTATTGCTATATGACCATACTGCCCCTGCCAAAGTTAGTTCAGCATAAGTAAGTAGTCCAATTGGATATGTTAAATTTCCCTTTGCAACTGTTAATCTATCATTGGGATTACTACATGATAAGATCGGTGTATTTGTATTTTTTATATTATTTGCATCACTTCCAAATGTTGATTGATCGTATCTTACTCTTTCATTAAATATCAAAGCATAATCTTCCGTACTACTCCCATATAATGTACCATTTGGAGCCCATCCCCCATAACTTGCTACACTTCTATCATTACACCATTCAGTATCTTCTAAATAATTCCCATATTTTGAATTAAGACTATTTTCTCCTCCTGCTCCCCACCAATCGTTTATTACTCCCTGTATTGTTGATGGATTATTTTTGGAATTGCTTTCTGATAACATCTCATTTAATACATCTGATATTGTTTTTGTCTTATCAAATATTATATAATATCCTGTTCCACTTGTTGTATTAGCAGAACTTTTATAGTAATAGTATCTGACATTGCTGGCATCTCCCGATATTCCTGTTGCATCTGGATCAGTTGAATTATAACTATAATGATGAGTATCATTTAACTCACGAACTGGATCAACTAATTTATATGTCGTCGGATCAACACTACTTCCATAATAGATTATCGAACTTAAAGATTCAGTTGAATAACTATATCTTTTACTACTTTCAGGCAAACTATATCCAACATGCGCTGGGCTATAATTATCCACATCATTGATGAATGAATTTAATAGTGCTGCAGTTCCAGTTGCTAAACA
>Ga0247611_10010402_pt1 | contig 10939 bp, 17 predicted proteins | sample 177DNAGHGhighgp2_FD_192422 | JGI IMG/M metagenome (GOLD analysis project Ga0247611, IMG submission 192422) | Sheep rumen microbial communities from Palmerston North, Manawatu-Wanganui, New Zealand - 1770 DNA GHGhigh gp2 | ecosystem: Host-associated > Mammals > Digestive system > Stomach > Rumen... | reverse complement strand
CCTGATAGCATTTGGCGTCCTGCCCAATTCATTGGCAATCGTGGTGAAGGTGGCGCCTTCTTCGGCCATGCGGATGATGATAGAATTTTCTTCATCCGTGTAGGCGTATGTGCTGCTACCGCGCTTCCGAGATTCCTGAATCGCCTCTTCGGACTTATCACTGTAGCCGCCGAAGTCGCCCAGCATACCGTTAATCTCATAATCACTGACGACCTCGCCAATCCGGACTTCTTTTGTTGGCGGCAGGATAGGAACAGGGAGCGTTTTGGGATTGCATTTTAAGCCCGCTTTTTCTCTGGTCTGTCGTTTTCTCTTGGACTTGCACCATGATGCCCTCATGCCCTCGCGCCGACATTCATCGTCGCAGTATTTCTCGCGAGCGGATTTCGGCTCAAACCACCATCCGCAGTATTTGCATCTTTTCAATCCGTATACCCCTCATCCGGCACGGCTTCCGGCTCTTTCAGGCCGTTGTTGATTCTGCTCCTTGCGATGTCGATGTCACACCGCAGTTCGTCCAGTGCGCCGTCGATATCCTCGGCGTACTTTTCAGCAACGTCCAGAGCCGCGAAGGCCGTGCCGACGTCATTGCCATCTGCCGCGCTGTGTGCAATGACGCGGATTGTGTTTGCCATCTTCGACAGCTCTTTAAACAGCCGGACACTCTCGCGGAGCATTTCCTCGGCTTCTTCCAGTGCGATTCTCTCTTTACTCATAATCTATTCCCCCATGCTCTCAGCGTTGTCTCCCACGTTCTCAGGCTGATAGGGCAGTCCGCAAATTCGTCTCCGCACTGCCCGCAGATAACGGCAGTTCCGACAATGGTGTCGAACCGTGTCCGAAAACTGACCGGAAGCCCTCTGAGTTTCCCTTCCTCGTTCACGATGAGAACCACGCCCTCATCGAGATAAACGGTCTCAATATGTCCGTCTACAGCCTGCTGGAGCGCTTTCAGGTCGTTCGGAATCTCCGCATAGTGCCCGATGCGCTCGTGGGGATGTTTGATGATTACTTTCATATGCCCCTCCTCATTCAATGCCCCGCCGTGCCTTTTCCTCCTCGAGCATCGAGCGGAATACCTTGTAAAAACCTCTCTTCTTTCCCGGCCGCCGTCCGCAGTCGCCCACGGCAATCTTGCCTGACGCCATCATGTAGCGGAGCGTCTGCGGAGACATGTGCAGCTCTCTGGCGGCTTGGATGATGGTGACTGTCTCGGCCATGTGTGTCCTCCTTCCTGTCAAATTGTTTCGTCCACGATCCCGTCAGACTCAAAGAGATAATCCATCGTGCATGTCGGGAAGACCTCTTTGATTTTCTGCATCTCTGCGAGCCGGAACTCTGTTTTTCCGCGCACTTTCAGCTTGAGCGATTCATAGCTGATTCCGGTCTCTGTTGCCAGAGATTTAAGACTCATTTTGTTCCTTGCGATCTCCGCAGATAAATTCGGAAACATCCAATCCCCTCCTTTCAGCAAATTCCATCAGTGTCGTGTCGTTACCCTGTGTCGTAACGACAAGTAAGATATTATACCTTATAGGGTAGTATGTCAACCCCTAAAGGGTAATTTTTATACTCTCAGGGGTAATTTTTATTTACTACATATTTGCATAGTGCTAAAATCAGAATCAGAAAGGACGGTGAGAGAAATGTCATTTATCACACGGCTCGAATACCTGATGAAAAAGAACGGGATCAAGAATAATGCGGAACTGGCGAAACTGTCCGGCGTTCCGTATACGACTATTGACGGCTTTTATAAAAAGGGGACGGATAACATTAAGTTATCTACGCTCAAAAAGCTGACAAAGTGCCTACACTGCTCCCTGGACTTTTTGACTGACGAAGTAAAGCCAGTGACCACTCTCGCCGCCCACCTCGAGGGCGAAGATTTTACGGACGAAGAACTGAAAGAAATCGACAATTTTGTAAAATATGTGAAATCGAAAAGGAGTTGAACGGATGTCCGTAAAAATGGACATGATCCGCGCTATTCTTCCGTCTGGAAGGAGGCGTGATTTAGAACATGAACAAAACGGAAGAGCTGAGACAACAGGCCGCTGACTGCGGCGTTGAAGTGATAGACTGGAAATTTAAGTCGGATCGTATCAAGGGCCTGTACTGCGACGGCGTGATTGCGCTCAGCGACAGCATTGAGACGGATGCGGAAAAGGCGTGTATTCTTGCGGAAGAGTTGGGACACCATTTGACAGCCTCCGGGGATATACTTGACCAGAAGAATACAGGTAGCCGCAAGCAGGAGCAGAAAGGTCGGGCATGGGCTTATGACCGCCTGATCGGACTTACTGGCATCATCAAAGCTTACGAATCCGGTTGTCGTAACCGGTATGAGGCGTCGGATCTTCTTGGCGTCTCGGAAGAAATGTTCCAATGCGCGATAGATTTTTACCGGCAGAAATACGGTCTCTGCGTAGTTTCCGGGAGATATGTGATCTATTTCGAACCGCTTGGAGTGATTGAGAGGAGGCAACTATGAAACTGAAAATCGTGACGATTCTGCTGTGCATCGGCATCGCATCGCTTACGGCCTGCGGCGGAAAGAAGGCAGAAGAGCCTCAGCCGGATCCCGCCCCGGCAGTTGAGGAAGCCCAGGAGCCGGTTGAGGAACCAGTTGAAGAACCAGTTGAAGAAGCTGTTGCTGCGGAGACTGTAAAGCCTGCCGAGCCTGCGACGCCTGAGGATGTTCTGACGGAATATATCACGGCCCGGATAACAGAACATTATCCGAAAACCGACATTGACAAAATAGAGATTGGCGAAGATCTTGGCACGGAAGAAAAAGGCGATTATGTCGCGCTTATTTATCTGACGTGGAATGTAAAGAACAAACCGGAAATGACAGAGCAAATGCTCCAGATGTATAGTGACGACATGGCTGCCTCGCTTGCCCTTGACCATCCAGAAGTTCAAGCGGCTGCGCTCTTTTGGGAAGTACCCTATTTGAACGCAAGCACATCTAAGTGGTCATACAGACGCAAGGATGGCGGCATGTACATGGATGATAGAGTACTTGGTTTTTAAGTTAATCCAACGCATTTAACGCATTAAAAACACAACAAATGCGTTAAAAGTTGCGTTTTAATGCACGAAAAACGCAAATAATGCGTAAAAAACGCTTTTAAATGCACAAAAACCGCCCACCCTGCTGGAACAGGATGAGCGGGAACCTCGCCCCGAAGGACAAGTAGGAAGTGATATGCTTTGATTATACTCCTCCGGGGTCTTGTTTTCTATACCCTGAGAGGAGGTTTTTATTATGGCTTATAGAATGCCCAACGGATACGGGTCTATTATCAAGCTGTCCGGGAAGCGCCGAAAGCCCTACGCGGTCCGGATCACGACCGGCTACGTGCTTAAAGGGACGGACGAGCACCCGAGAGCAGTGCAGCAATACCGATACCTGGAATACTTCGAAAAGCGGACCGATGCCGTCCGTTACCTGTCCGACTACAATGCCGGCATCCGCGTCAGGGAGCATACCGCCATCGTTGACATGCCGACGTTCAAGGAAGTCTACAACATGGCCATGGATGAGCGCAGGGCGGCCAGGAATGGATTGTCCGCAAATCTGGAGCGCTCTTATCATGCCGCCTTCAACCGCCTGTCACCGATCCATGACGTCAGGGTCTGTAATCTGCGCTACAACGATGTCCAACCGGTGATAAACCAGAGCAGGGACATGAGCAAGTCGACTGTATCCAACATGATCATCGTCTGCCGCATGGTGGCCGCTTATGCCCAGAAGTGCGAGTACGCCAGCACGGACTTTTCCGCCCACCTGTCCGGCAACTATACGGATTCAAAGGAAATCCACCATCCATTCACTCATGACGAGATAATGCGTCTCTGGAAGGACAAGAATCAGACAGCTGCCCGCTTTGCCCTCGTTACCATCTACACCGGACTGCGCCCGTCTGAGCTTCTTGGAGCCTCTGTGAGCCTGTCCGACATCACCCGTGGGTATTTTACCGCAGGAAGCAAGACAGAGGCAGGCAGGGACAGGATAATCCCCATCCATCCCGACATAAGGCCCGTCCTGATGGGACTGGTCGCGGACTCGCAGGAAGGCCGGCTCTTCTTAGCGCGATCGCTTCCGAGTTTCCGCAGGATTTACTGGAATCCATACATGACGGAATCAGGCATGGAGCATCTGCCCCATGACGGCCGGCATACATGCGCCACCCTGATGGAATCAGCGGGCATCCCTCTGGTCCGCAGGAAACTGATCCTGGGACATGCCGTTGCTGACATTACCGAAGGGACATATACCCACGTGAAGCCGGAAGATCTGATTGCGGAAATCTCCAAAATCAAACCGTAACTGTATATTACTTGTGTATTACTTGTATATTGCTTGTATATTACAATCTTAATCTATCTTTATCTAATTCGCTCTATTTCCGCGCCATTCAGGCGTGTCAAGGGGCAAATCTTAATGCAATCTTAAAGAGGAATCCGCATAAATACAGGGGATTTGGACGGATTTGTATATTACTTGTGTATTACGATTTTTCTTAAAATAAACCACGCAAAAGTAAAATAGTTGTTGACATACTGTGCATTGCGTGGTATTATAATATCAACAAAGGAACAGAAAACAAAATACAGAGGAGGAGATACAAAATGGATAAGAGCAGACAGGAAGAACTTCTGGCGGGCGAGCTTTTCGAGATGATCGCTCTCGGGTGGACGGACGAAGAGGCAAAGGGAAATAAGGAAGCCTTTTTCGACCGCATTGGCGACTATGCGGAAGGACTTTCCGAAGAAGAAGTGTGGGAAGTATGGGAAAATGCACTCGAAATCGCATCTGAGTGAATATGAAATAAAATACAGCGCTTACACAGAGGAGGAAATAAAAAATGACTACCAGAGAGTTTGTTGAGAAGCTGTTTAGCGATTGTAGAGAAGGCGCAGAGCCGATGACCATTGAAGAAGCAGAAGCAGATATTCGCAATTTCGATGCTGATGGATGGGAATTACCTGATGATATAACGGCAGAAGAGTACATGGAAATTTGGAATGAACTGGTCGACGAATAATGCTGAAAATGGAAGGAGAGCAAAACAATGATCACAAGAGCATTCGCAGAGAGATACAGAGACAGCTACGAGGCAGGACTTACAATCGAAGAATACGTGGATTTTTACAAAGACTGCCAGAGGTCTGCACCCGAAGATGAAGATTTCGCGGCACTCACCGAAGAGGAGCTGAAAGAGCTTGCGGAGATGGTAATCGAAATCAATGAGGAGGACTAAGATGACCATTCAGGAATTTATCAAATCATCCGGCATGACTCACAAACAACTGTCGGAGCGGTTCGGTATCCCGAAAAGAACCATTGAGGACTGGAGCAGAGGGGCAAGGAAATGCCCCGACTACGTAGTAAAGATGATGATAGAGTTACTCGAAAAAGACAAAACCGAATAAAAAAAATACACCCCGAGAGCCATACAGCCCTCGGGGTTTTCTATCGCATAGAAACCGCGTACGCGTTGTTCTTATGCTCCGAATAATGCGCCGTGCTTCTTCTCGTAGCTTTCCAGTTCCTTCATGTACTCCGAGATGTGCACGGTATTGAGTCTTTCCGCTTCTGCCTGCGCTGAATCGTACCGGATGCCGAGCGCCTGCCGTCTTGCGTCTCCGGATCCGTGTCTGTTCGCCCAGATTTCGATGCCCAGCTCCGTGTCGGTCTTGTCGGGGAATAGCACAGGAACCTGTTCGCCCTTTGCCAGTGCTTTCCACTGGTCACGGGACATATAAGCGATGTCAAGGTCAATGTCATCATTCCAACCGGACAGCCTGCCATGCGAGGAATACTGGTAGATTGTAGCCCTTTTCCATGCTCCGAAGCCTTTTTCGTCTGTCCATGGATTTGACTGGTATCCTGTCCGGTTGTCGTTGGCATATTGAGCGCACCACAGCGGATAATTTGCCAGTCCTGACCAATCATGTGCGCGGCATCCTGAGATTTTGCTCATGTAGATGCCGCAAGTCACGCCGGTCTTTTTCTTGACGTACGGAAGGAAAACTTTGCACCAAGCAGTGTCGCACTTTCCGAAAGCAGGATTCATGTCTCCTTCCCAATCCACCCAGAGAGTCGCCTTGCCGATGTACGGACGGATAACATTCAGAAAATGGTCCGCTTCCGCAATCTGGTTTCCGCCTGCCGCATAGTGATAGATGCCAAGGAGTTTACCGGCTTTCAGGACAGCGTCAGCCATGCGCTTAAAGTCGGGGTTAATGTATGTCGTTCCCTGGGTCGCCTTGACGATGACAAAATCACAGGGAACTTTTGCGGGGTCAAGCCCTGCCTGATAGCTTGCTACGTCGATGCCATTCAATGCCATGTCTTATTCTCCATGATTTATCTGAGTGTCGATTTCATGTGCTTTCTTGGTGATAAAGTCGGGGATAGGGACGCCCATTGCCTTGAGGTTCTCGAGAATTGACAGGGCTTCCATGATCGTGACATAACCGGAGACTGCTGCGACGTACTTAATCGGCAGATTGAGGGCGATGCACACGACCCACACAAGCAAGATAGTGCCCAGCTCTCCGCACTTCCGATAGAGTCCTTTCCGCATGACACTGCTGTTCTTTGTGCCGTTAATCTGCGCCTGTGTAAAGCCGGTGATAACATCGGACAGGGCAAGTATAGCCGGCAGTGCGATAATCCAATAATCCTTTGCGTAGTGAATTTTGAATACGATATCCATAGCGTCTCCTTAGATTGTGTATGTATCGTGTTTCCCTGACTTTGATGTGCTGACTGTGACCTTCTTTCCGCTTATATCGATCTCCACATGCCCATCGTCCGCAGTGGAATAACAGTGCGCGCCGACTTTTTCAGCTTTCTGCTTCGGGCCTTTGCGTCCTGATCTCCATTTCGGATGATGGTAGTTCGATACGCAGATTTTCGGGCGGGTCGCTTCCATCAGGTTGTCATTAGTGGCGTTTCCGTCCGTGTGCCAGTGGAATTCCAGTCCGTGGCACTTCATGCTGACCCCTGCCTTCTTCATGGCCTCAACGAAAAGGTTGTTCGCCGGATTCTGCATGTCTCCGGCAGTGTGCCAAATGAATGAACCGCACTCGAAATAGTTGACCGGTGACATGTTGTTGACATAGTGATGGGGGTCATGCTCGGACAGATCTTTCGCTTTCGGGGCAAAGAGACAGTGGTATTTAATCTCTCCAATCACTGCACTATCTCCCTGCTTGTACCACCGGAAGTTCTTTACCTTCTTGGACTGCCTGCGGAGTGCATTGCCGTATGACCGCTGATATTTATCAAGCTCTGTCGGGTCAGGGAGATACAGCCATTTGACAGGAAATGCCTTGCAAACCTTGGTCAGACCACCATAATGGTCGCCGTGGGCATGGCTGATGAAGAGTGCGTCAATCTGCTTTACGCCCTGCTCCTTGAGGTCTTCAATGACCACATCCGCCGTCTTGTCCATAGCTGTATCAATCAGGACGCACTTAGCAATAGTGCCATCGGAAGCGTACTGAAAAATTGCCGTACATGCTCCGTATGCGGATTCATTTTTCCGGCAGAAGTGCTCGACATGGATGCGGAATTTCGTGGTGGTTTCTGTCTCTTTGATGGGATGCAAGATGAGTTCCACACGACTCTGTACCGTCCCGGGCGTGTATCCGCAGAAGGTCAGGAGCAATTCCCTGACAGAGCCTTTACCGTAGTTGCCGTTGATAACATCCTTGGCGGCTTGGTCAACGGTCTTTCCCCGCATGTCATAAATCTTGTTGATTCTGTCCTGCGTCTTGTCTGCCCACTTGCCGAGAATCTTTGCCCGTTCAGGGTTCTTGCCGTAGTGGTCTGCAATGCAGGCAACAGCGAGATAGCGGTCTTCGGTGTCGTTCCCGATGCAGTCATTGACCGCCTTCTGAATCTCTTCCGCACCCTGTTCGCCGTATGCTTTTGTGAGCCGGTCGATGCGGGTCTGCTTAGTGCCGTAGACATTCAGGAGAACATCTGCAACGGCTATGGCTTTCTTTAATTCGTCCATTCAGTCTCCTCTCAGGTCTTTGTGATAACTGATATAGATACCTTGCCATCCGTGCTTCGCATAATACAGTTGTGCATGGACAGCTTGTGCTTTGGTTCTCGGATATTCGATGCCCCTGATATAGATGCCCTTCTTTTTGCACCAGTCAAGATACTCCGTAAAGTATTCGGTGTCTTCCTTTGACTGCCGTTTCTTGTCCTGATACAAGACGCCCTCCTGATTGACCGTCTTGATGACGTTCGGATGCGCTCTCACAAACTTCCTGACAAAATCATCCCCGCCGTTGGGCATGACGATCATTCCGAGGTCTGAGAGTTTCAAGACAATATTCGACAATGCTGTATAGACCGCCTGCGGAGTCGGGGCTTTTCTCAGGGGGAAATGGTAACCCTCCGTGACCATATAATAGATATCAGTGTTGTCGAGATACAGTCCGATGACTCCGAGCCGTTTCATACGTTTGGCTTCGCTGATTAAGTGCTGTTGCCAGTCCCTATCTGTCACATCTACCCAATACTCTCCGTCCCATCCGTCATAGGGTGCAAGACGGAGATGCTTGAACTGCGGATAGTAGGGACGCTCTTTTTCAAGCGCCCCTGCATTCAAGTATCCGTAGACAAATACGCCACGTTTTACGGCAGATTTGACGGATTCCTCACAGCCTTCTGTGTCGATAACGGCGAGGTCGTGGGGTTTGGATTTGGAGAGGGTTCGAGCGACGTAAGATTGTTCAAAACAGTAGCGTAGTGACATAAGTAACCTCTTATATGGTAAAAGTATGATGTATAGACAAATAATGTAAAATGTCACAATATTGACACAAAAAAGTCAGCTTTAAATTACTAACTTAAAGGTCTAAAATCGTTAGAATAACAATTCAGGCACGGTCGAAACTGCACAATTAAACAGGCATAATGCGCCTTGCTCCGTTGGATGTATCCCATACCCACCACCGCTGACAGTTTCGAGCATCCCGTCATACCATGTACTACTCTCGTCTGCGCTGATTGCCGCCGCAAACGGAATATATCTATATCCGCTTGCTTTTACATATGCATTTTTATATGTATTTAGACACGCTGTACTCGGCACATTTGGAATTGTAGTAAGTATAAGTTCAATATTATATTGTTCGCAAATGGAAATTACTTCATCAAGCGAACTCTTCCATGATGCGTTAGGTGCTGATGTCCCGTCTTTATCATTCATTCCAAGGCACCAAACTATTCTTTTCGGCACTTTCCCAAGTTCCAAATCCGTTTTTAATGATGCAAGAGCAGTTATCGAATTTCGACCCGGATACGCATTAAGAAGAAAGTTTGAATATCCTTTGCTGATAAGGTACGCAGTCCACCGGATGTTTCCTGTATTCGCAAAATAACTGTCACCGTATAACCACGTTTCCTTTAATATGCCTTCGCAAGTATAAGACAGGACGCAATCAAATAAAGCAGACGCAGAATATACAATAATCTGCCCGTACTGACTTCTCCAAAACGGTATCGTCCAAGTATATGACCCGCCATTTGTGCTCAGCGTGACAACCGTTTCCCCGTTATAATGCAAATCAATAACCAAACCTACATAGTCTTTGATTGTAAGTCCGTGTTCTTGTGTCCTTGATGCGGTTGAAATGTTCCCAAGGTATTCATAAAGATTTGTTTCGTCAAAACCAATAGCACCGCCGTACGGCTGTGTTTCTGCCTTTCCGATTCTTGTGATACCGGAGAACATTCCCACCTTCGCAAAGAAGCAAATTCGATACCCACAAATATCCTGCAATTCTTTGTCGGATGTATAAGTGTTACCGGCTGAAACATTAAATTTTGAAATAAATCTGTTTGGTTCTGCGCTCATTAAAATCTGATAAAGCGCATCAACTCTCGGCTTTTCAGAGTTTATCGTTTCTGTGGTTATTACCGTTTTCTCGCACGTTGCATTTCCATAACTTGCCGAATACGAAACTACAATAGCATCAGCACCGTCCGGTACGGTATACGGCAATGAAACGTTTTCTCCACCAAGTGCAGAAACGGCAACGTCGTTTTTATAAACGGTCACGAATCTTGCACCACTAATATAATTTGTCCCTGCTTCATTGTATAGTTTTATAATATTGCCAGGTTCTGCCGAAATTTTACTTGTGTATTTGTAACTTGAATTCGAATAAACCGTTCCATCCGCAACAATGTAACCGTCAGTATTTGTTATTACAACGGGGAAGATTGTACTTGTTGCTTCTTCGGTTGTTACGATTTCTGCCAAATCTACCAATGGCTCAACTACTTCTTGTAATGCCGCAACATCATCCGCAAGATTATTAACAATAATTGTATATGTGCGATTAATCACAATCGTTCCAAAACTTTTAGGTATGGTAAGAATCACATATTTTATACCGTCAGGGACAGTGTAAGTTGTTACTCCGTTATTTGACCCTTTTGCTTCAACAGCTGTAGATAAATCAGAATAAGCCGCTATCCACCTTATATATTTTGTTGTATCTGGAAGTGAAATAACATCACCTTGAGAAACAGAAATCTTATTTGAATACTTATATGTGTCTGATGATGTTACAGACCCATTCGTAATAACATAACCGTCTGTCCATGTTATTTCACCGTATATATTTTCTGTTATTTGTTTCTCTTTTGTTAAATCTTCCTTTAATCCAGCAATTTCATCTCCAACCACTTTCGCATCAGCCGCCTGCCCTGCCTGCGTCAGTGTATCATCAATCGTCAGCGTCCTTGCGCTCTCAGCCGCCTGACTTGCGCTCTGAGCGGCTTCTCCTGCCTTTGTGGTCGCTGTCTGAGCGGCTTCTGTAGCGGTCTGAGCGGATGTACCGCCCTGTTCCGCATAATACTTCGCATTGTTGTGGTATGTCTCGTCCTGCG
>Ga0247611_10010401_pt1 | contig 10940 bp, 18 predicted proteins | sample 177DNAGHGhighgp2_FD_192422 | JGI IMG/M metagenome (GOLD analysis project Ga0247611, IMG submission 192422) | Sheep rumen microbial communities from Palmerston North, Manawatu-Wanganui, New Zealand - 1770 DNA GHGhigh gp2 | ecosystem: Host-associated > Mammals > Digestive system > Stomach > Rumen... | reverse complement strand
CGTAGGCTTACCGATGAAGATTTTATTTTACAGTGGTTGTTGAACAATTTAAATGGTAGTTTTGTTTGGCAAAGTCAAGGTGAAGTTAATTCTGTACCAAGTTGGATTGTAACTGAATGCGTTATTGATAAAAAGCAATATTTGGATGACATGGAATTTCTTTCAGCTTGTAATAGATTATATAATTGTTTAAGGAGAAAAAATGAGAGTTAAATTAATACAAGTAACACAAAATCCAATAGATGTAATGTGGACGGCAGCAAGAACATGTTATTCTGAAAAATCTCCTGTTGAAATGTGGGAGGAAAGTTGTAATCATAGAAATACTTCTTTTATGGGGGATTGGCAACTCCAGAATTATATGGATGAATTAAGGGAAAGAACAGATAAACATTGGAATCTTGTTAAAAAAGTATTGGATAGTGGTCATCAATCTATTGCTGAGCATGTTTGTTTTACATTTGCAATTGAAGGTGTAAATAGGGCACTCACACACCAACTTGTAAGACATAGGATTGGAGTTGTTTATTCACAACAATCCCAAAGATATGTAAATGAGAAGAGTGGTTTTGAATTTGAAGTACCTCAAAGTATTCAAAAGATAGATGAGTTACATAATGAATTTTATGCTTTGATGCAACATATACAGAATTTTTATAATAAAGCTATTGAGTATGACATAAAACCGGAAGATGCAAGAAGTGTTTTACCAAATGCTGCTTTATCCAATATAACATTATCAATTAATTTGAGGGAGTTAATACATGTTTGTAATTTAAGATTATGTACAAGAGCACAAAAAGAAATAAGAGATTTATTTAAACTTATTGTTAAAGAAGTTAAAAATATAGATGAGAGATTGGCATCTTATTTGGTACCACAATGTGATGTATTAGGATTATGTACAGAACACCAATGCTGTGGACGTAAACCAAAATTGTCTGATATTATGAAAGGTTATGAGGAATATAATTATTATAAAAATAATATAACTCCATGTGAATTTGATACATTATCCGAAGATGATTATAATATGTTAATGGAAGCAATTAAGAATCCAAAGGTAAATCAAAAACTTGTTGAGTTTATGAAACAACCAAATATATTGGATAAATAAATTTTTATAAAAGGATTGACAAAAATTGGTCCGGCCTCTATAATATAATTATAGGAATGATACAACATGTATCAAAAAAGAAAAGTGTTATAAGAAAATAGGAGGCTCAAATGACACAAGCATTAACAAGACCAGTTGTTCCAATTAATTTGGAACTATTACAAAAGTTATCTAAGGATGTAAAACAAACAGCAACAAACCTTACAAAGAATGAGGCAAGGTATTTGGTAGATTTGTATTATCAAATTCAAAACTTTAGAATTGCTGTGGCAGGACAAGTTAGAAACATTTTAAAACCACAAGACCCGGAGGCCGAAATAGAACCATGTGAAACATTAAAGTTCTTCTTTGGTAATTTTGAACAATTAGAAAAGAACATGGTTGCAGTATTGGATGTTTATACAGATAATGACCCGGTTGGTAGATGGTGTAAATCTATTATTGGTGTTGGACCTGTTATTTCCGCAGGTTTAATTGCTAATTTAAATTTAGAAGAACACCCAACAGCAGGACATTTTTGGTCATATTGTGGATTAAACGATGCTAACAGACCATGGTTAGGTAAGGAAAAAACAAAGAAAATTGTGGATGAAATTCTTGGAGACAAGAAAAATAAAGATATTACATATGAGGACTTTGCTAAATGTTGCGAAGCAACCAAATGGAAAGCACATAATGTAATTAAAGCAAAGGATGGTAAAGGAAAACCTATATTTATAGATGGGGATAATTACACATTTACAAAAGATAATATTATTAAACAATTAGCAAAGAGACCATATAATGATAATATGAAAGTGTTATGTTGGAAAATGGCTCAATGTTTTGTTAAAGTACAAAATAATCCGAAAGACATTTATGGTAAATTGTATGTTGAAAGAAAATTATATGAACAACAAAAGAATGAGAATGGGGATTATAAAGAACAAGCAGCAAAATCATTAGCTCGTGTTGGTAAGAATACCGAAACCTATAAATGGAATGTTAAGGGTATGCTATCTCCAGCACATATTAATAGAAGAGCAGAAAGATGGATGACCAGAATATTTCTATCTCATTTACATCAAGTTATGTATATGGTTGAATATGGTACAATGCCAGCAAAACCATATGCAATAGAACATATGGGACATTCACATGAAATACAATGTCCAAATTTGGAAGTTATCTTGGGGGCTTAATTGCTCCCAGTACCTTTCTTGGTTAAGATTTAAAAAAGTAAGTAAAATATTTTGTAAAGGAGAAATAATATGAAAAAAGATACTTTAATTGGATGGGGTGTTATTGGTGCTGTTGTAGCAGTTGGGGCAATAGCATATGCTGTAACAAAAGATGAAAAAACAAAGAAAGTAATTAAAGATGTTACAGATAAAGTAAAGGGATTCTTTAACTAATGTTTAATAGAAAATTTAATATACCAGATGAAACACCTTTTAAATATAATGAGTTAGAGGAAGCATTATTAGAAAGATTTCATTCAGTTAAAATTGCTAAATATGGAAACATAGATGATTCTGGTTCTTCATATAGTATAGAATGTAAAGAATATTTTGGAAGTTATGAATACGAATCTGATTTTTGTTCCACAAAAGAATTAGCAATGGAAGATTTATTCATTAAATATAAGGATGATAAAGAAATAAGGGAGATAGTAAATAATGTTTACAAGTTGGAAAGATGATGTAATAAAAGCATATCAAGAACATTGTAAATATCTCAGCGATATGTTGGTTGAGGAATCTAAATTTAAATTTCAATTAATGGATATTATATCTAAATTAGAATCAGAATTAACAGAAAAGACAACCAAATTAGAAGAGGTTAATTCCCTTTTAGAAACTTATAAAGAAGAATTAAAAGAAAAGGAAATTAATATTAATACAGAAAATGTAATTAAAAATGCTATCTCCAAAAATGGTATAGTAAAAGAAAAGGATTATACTAAAATGGAAAATCCGCATGGGGTCTCTGTAGAAGATGAGTAAGAATATCTTTTTTATATCCGACACCCATTTTGGACATGAAAACATGTTACACTTTACTAATTATTCTGGGGAGAGAATGAGACCATTTGATTCTATTGAAGAATTAGATGAACTTATGATTGAGAACTGGAATAAAATGGTGGGTCCAAACGATAAAATATATCATTTGGGTGATGTAGTTTATCATTGTGGAAATAGAGACCAGATTTTATCCAGATTAAATGGGGATAAAGTATTAATCAAAGGAAACCATGATAGAGGACAACTTAAATGGTTTGCCAAATACTTTAGGGATATAAGGGGTACTGAACATATTGATGGTAATTATTTATTATCTCACTTTCCGGTACACCCAGATTCTAAAGGTAGATTTGTTAGAAATTTACATGGACATATACATGCCCAAACAGTAATGAAAAAGATACCCATTGTGGATGAATATGGGTACCCACAATTTGAAAGAGAACCAGATTTATGGTATAGAAATTGCTGTGTTGAAGTAAATAATTATTCCCCAATACCATTTGAGGTTATTAAGGAAGAGACAGAAAAGTTAATTGAAGATGGGGTTATTATAATTCCACCTAAAAAGGGAGATATATTTAGATAAGGGAAAGATACAATGAGGGTAGAACCAATCAAACCAGTTAGTAATCCACAATTTACAGGAAGAAACATAATGGGAAAAGAAGCAATTAGATTAATACCAAGTTCTATTGAAACTGAATTGGAGAGAAGTATTGAAAGAGGATTAGACATATTACCAACACCAGTTGAAGTTAAAAAATTTGCAAATGGGGAAACATATGTAAATATTTTAGGTGATATGAGAAATAGAGATGTATTTCTAATGCCGGTTAGTGGAAGAACTGTAAATGATAATTTAATGGAAACATATTTAAAAGCAGATGCCGCAAAGAGAATGGGTGCAAATAGAGTGGTAGCAGTAATGCCTAATTTTCCATATGCCAGACAAGAAAGAAAAACACAACCAGGTGAACCTATTTCAGCAAGATTAAATTTATCCCTATTACATGCTTCTGGTGTGGATGAGGTAATTACAACAGATATTCATGCTGCTGCGTTACAAGGATTTGCTAGACAAATGAAATTAACAGACCTGTCTTCTTTGGAAGAAATGACTGAATATTTTACAAGAAAAAGCATAGACCCAACAAAATTAGTTGTTGTATCACCAGACCTGGGTGGTACAAAAAGAGCAGACAAGTTTGCAAAAGCATTGGGTTGTGATAAGGCAATTATTTATAAAGAAAGAACTGGACATAACCAAGCAAAGGCAGAAATGTTATTGGGTGATGTACGAGATAAAGATTGTATTATTTATGATGATATAATAGATACAGCAGGTACAATAACAGAGGCCGCAAAAATGTTAAAAGAACATGGTGCTGGTAAAATTTATATAGCAGCATCACATGGGTTGTTTAATGGACCTGCATTGGAAAGATTACAAAAGGCACCTATTGAAGAAATAGTTGTTACAAATAGTGAAAGAAAACCAGATTTAAGTAAGATTAAACAGGTAGATATAGGTCCAAAAATAGTTGGTACAATTTTAGATATTTCGGGTTAAAAGGAGGTTTTTATGCAAATACATTTATTAGATGCATCTAGTTTATTTTGTCTTACATTAATTGGTGTAGGAATTTGTATAGGTATATGTCACCTATTAATGTGGTTAGAGAATAGATTTAATAAAGCAGTTTCTATTACTGTTGGAACATGTATTTTCTTTTTATTTTGTTTGTTCGTAACAGCATTGCCAGGGGTGGCAGCACAATTACATGAGTATGAAGTATATTATCCAAATACATGTACTTTTATGAATGGTAAGGTAGAAATTGCCGGACAAGGTCTTTATAGAAATTATCATTACCAGGTTACATGTAAAGAGGGTGGGGATATATCAACATATGTATCTGCCCCAATGAAAATATGGGAAACACCAGCAAGGGTAAACCATATACCATCAAACATAAAAGGATATATTTATGTTAAAGAAATAAAATAATTGTAAAAAGTACAATTATTCTTAAACGAGATATTTGTGGGTAACATTATAATGTACCCACAATTTTTTATTTTTGAGTATAATAATTGTAAAAAATACAATTAATAATTTTTAATTAAAATAAAGAAAGGGATACTACAATGAAGATTATGGAAATCAAAAATGCTATCTCATTTAAAAGTGGATATCCTACCTTTGGTGGTGCTGGACACCTAAGTAATAAAATATATGAGGAACCATATATTTACTCCGGTTATTTGTATAAATTACCTGAGCCTGGGACAACAAGACCAAGAGGTGGAATATTAAAATTAGATTATTTAGCATAAGGTAGTCTGGAATTAATTGGATTCTAGACTATTTTCATGAATTTTTGTGTAAAGGATTGACAAAAATTATAAAGTATCATATTATAGAACTGTGGAGGTTGAATAAGATGAGAGTTATACAAGCACCAGAGGTCTATGATAAGAAAGATTTTGAAATAGCCTGTTTTATGGGTGGTGGTATGGGTAATACAGAATGGCATGAGGAATTCTTTAAAACCCTAAATCTATATAATAGAAGTCTACTTGTTGTTTATAATCCATATAATCCAAATATTACAGATGTACGAAAACAAATTAAATGGGAATTTAATTACCTAAATAATTATATAAATGACCATTTTATATTTTCTATGTATTTTGATAAATATACAGACCAACCTATTTCTATGTATGAATTAGGTAGGGTGTCTGTGTTACATAATTCAGAAACAATAAAATTAAATACTAAGTTAGGGCATAGTTCTATATTTACAAGATATGGGTTTCCGGCAATTATATCTATACATCCGGAGGCACCAAAGAAAGAAGATATAAAAATACAATGTGAATTGGTAGGTATTTTAGCATTGGAAAGAACACCAGAAGAACATGCAGATGCTGTTATTAGGGAATATGATATTATAAAAAGACAAATGGGAGGATAATTATGAGTTGTAATTGTAAACATGAACATGAAGAAGAGGTTCAAACACCACCTTCAGCACAAGATATAAGAGAATATAGTAAAGAGTGTAAAATAAATGAGATATACCAAGCTATATATGATATGGCATCACAACAGGAAACATCAGTAACATTATCTGAACAGCCAGATTATATAATTAAGTTCTTTACAGAAAATGGATTTACTGTTACGCAAGAATGTGGTATTGGTTGTATAATCTCATGGAGGGAATAATGATAGAAGGAAACATTTTTGATTGTAAAGAGGATGTAATAGTACATCAAACAAATTGCCAAGGTGTAATGGGTCATGGTATTGCTTTACAAGTTAAACAAAGATACCCTGAGGTATTTAATTGCTATTATGGATATTGTAAACAAAATTTAGGTGAAGATATTTTAGGTACATCCTTAATATGTGAGGCCAATGATGGTAAGTATATTGCCAATCTATTTGGACAATTGAATTATGGGGAAGGTTTACAAACAGATTATGATAGATTTAGAAAAGCATTACAGGAAGTACATGACTTTGCTAAAGAAAGAAATTTGTCTGTTGCAATTCCATATAAAATTGGATGTGGGTTAGCACATGGGGATTGGAATATTGTATTTGATATTATTAATGAAGTATTCTATGATGATGTAAAAATGGAAATATACAAATTCGAGAAAACATCCGATAAATATGAGGAGAAATAAATATGCCCTGGGATATCTTTTGTAATAAAACCTATAGAAGATTAAAAAGAATTTATGATTATGCCAGAACATTTGAACCAGTATGTGATACAGCATATGATGGTAAATTTGTAATTAATTTTCATTCCCAACTTGGACCTGTGATGGTTGAAATTGAGTGGGATATAATGATAAATTGGTGGAATTATAGATTAAATTATGCCAACTATGCTGGGTCTACTGTATTTACAGTAATGGCATCCCCAGAAAATTTTGATGTTATTCCAACATTGGGTGAAAATTTAGGTGGACATGATATAGACCTTGCTTTATTAGAACTTGAAAATTATTTATATAATACATATGGGGATGTATATAAAGAAATTGAAAGAAGAAATAAAGAATACAAGGCAAAAATGGATGAACATAAAAAACAGTTGAGGATATTAGAAAATGGAAAGTAGTTTAAGTAAAAAGAGTAATGAGGAAATATATGAAGTTGTAAGAAAACATATATTTAAACATTCAGAAGATTTTATAAATAATGTTTCAGAGGAACTTAATATACCAAAAGAATTAGTAACAATAGAACATGTTAATAATACAGCAAATGTACTTATTAAATTAGGTGATGTGGTATGTACAATTGACACAAAGGTATTGGTGACTGAATGAAGAAAGTATATGTAGCTGGTGCAATGTCAGCAGATAATATTTTAGAAATGTTACAAAATATCCATGATGGAATTAAGTTGGGTTCGGAATGTTTAAAAAGGGGTTTCGCACCATTTGTTCCACATTTGGATATATTCTTTAAAATACAAAATGGGGTTAATTTTGATATACCAATGCAATTCTATTATGATTATACAATGGAATGGTTAAAAGCATCGGATTGTGTTTTAGTATGTCCAAATTATATAAATAGTACAGGTACAAAAGCAGAAATAGCAACAGCAGAAGAATTAGGAATACCTGTATATTTTAATATCACAGATTTATGTGAAGCGGAGGGTTAAATGTTAAAAGAAAAGTTTTTACAAGTTAGAGACAAGTTTATTGACAGATTAGAAAAGTTTTGGAATGATAATAAAGAAGAAATTGCTGAAGAGGTAGAAAAGAAATTAGGGTTTGAAAAACCAATTAAATTATATTCCATGGTGGATGAAATGTATGATATTTTTGAGGGGTTATGGAATATTTCTACATATTGGAGTAAAGATGACTTCTCATTAGATTATTCTAATTATAGTGGATTTTATTGTCAATTCAAAAAACTAAATCAAAGAATAGAAATTGAACAAATAATAAAGAAAAATAACATTACATCATATAATGTAACCTTTGGGGAAGATGATGATATTTGTACTTTTTGGTTTGAGGTAGAACCAAAAAGAGTGAGAGATTTAAAAATACACAATAATAAATATACTGCTATGGGTATATTAGAGGTATTTGTCAAAATGTTAATTTATTTAGAACCCTATAAGAAACAGGTTATGAATAATAAGGATGTAGAAAGAAAGCAACAAATATATAATAACAAACAAGCAAGAGAGTTAGAAGAAATAAAATAGAGGAGGGTTATAATGTTAGTACCAGCACATTTACAAGGGGATGGTTATAAATTTTCGCATCATAAGCAATATTCCCCACGTACCGAGGTAGTTTATTCCACATGGACACCAAGAAAATCAAGAATGGAAGGAATTGATAAAGTTGTATTTTTTGGATTACAATATTTTATTAAAGATTATTTAATTGATAGTTTTAATACCACATTCTTTAATAGACCAAAGGAAGAAGTTATTAATGAATTTGTAAAAGTAATGAAAGCATATTCTGGTGATGAAGATGCTTCCCATTGGGCAGCTTTACATGATTTGGGTTATTTACCATTAAAGATATCTGCATTACCTGAAGGTACCTTAACACCAATAAGAGTACCAATGTTTACAATAGAAAATACCAAACCAGAATTTTATTGGTTAACTAATTTTATTGAAACTATTTTGAGTACAGAAATTTGGAAACCTATGACATCGGCAACTATTGCATTGGAATATAGAAAAATATTGGATAAATGGGCTGAGAAAACATGTGATGATAATTCTCATGTAGATTTCCAAGGACACGATTTCTCGTTAAGAGGCATGGTAGGTTTGAATGGTGGTAGTTCAAGTGGTGCCGGACATTTACTTTCATTTAAGGGTACTGATACAGTTCCGGCAGTTTTATGGTTGGAGACATATTATAATGCTGATAATTCAGACAGTTCTGTTGGTGTATCCATACCAGCTACCGAACATTCAGTTGCGGAAACAAATATTATTGAAATACAAGAATTTTTAGAGAATAATGAAATAAATATAGAATCTATTAGAATTGCTTGTTGTAATAATGAGATTACTGAGGATTGGATAAAATCAGATACAAGAAGAGCAGCAGAGTTATTATATATGAATAGATTATTAGATGTTTACCCATCTGGATTCTTTAGTTATGTTGCTGATACTTATAATCTATGGTCAGCACTTACAGATATTCTTCCATTATTAAAAAATAGAATAATGAACAGAAATGGTAGAGTTGTTATTAGACCTGATAGTGGAGACCCTGTAGATATTCTTTGCGGTTTAAATACAAATCCAAATTACAAAAGAATTGATGGTAAGCTTAGTAAACAAACTGATGAAATTGTTGCTGATGGACCTTGTAGTTATTTTAAATGGGAACCATTGGTTGGGGAGTATTTACCACAGGAAGCAAAAGGTGTCATAGAACTTTTATGGGATGTATTTGGTGGAACAATTAATTCAAAAGGTTATAAAGTATTAGACCCACATATTGGTTGTATTTATGGGGATGCTATTACATTGGAAAGAGCAGAACAAATTTGTAAGAGATTAGAAAGTAAAGGTTTTGCCTCAAGTAATGTTGTTTTAGGTATTGGTTCTTATACATATAATATGAATACAAGAGATACCTTTGGATTTGCTTTAAAAACAACCTATGGTGTTGTAGATGGTAAAGAATTGTTATTGTATAAAGACCCAATTACAGATGATGGTACAAAGAAATCCCAAAAAGGTATGGTTGCTGTTATTGATAAATCAAAAATGGGAAATACATATTTGAACAAGCAAATGTTTGGTGAATTAGGTATTGAATATATCGATGAATTAAACAGGGCAACAAAAGAAGGTTATAAGGATATAGATATGTTACAACCTGTATTCAAAGATGGAAAATTACTTGTGGATTGGACATTGGATGAAATAAGACAAAGAGTTAAAGAACAATCCAAAGAAAAGGAAGTACAATGCGTATAAGTCCAATTTCTTTTAAAGCAGATGATGATGGAAACATCTTTGGTAAGATAGATATTAATTCCAAGGAATGGGTTAATTCTACAGATAATAGTATCAATGAGTGGAAAGCATTTTGCCAACCACTCATTCAAGATACCTTTGTAAAAGTAACGCAAGTTGAAAAGGAAGAAAAAGAAGATGATTGATATTAATAAAATAGAATTTAAAAAATTTCCGGGTGGGGAATTACACATTACAGATACATGGAAACAACATTGGGAAGAAACTAGATATGATAATGAACAAGCAATTTGTAGAATACAAAGTTCTGATGATTTAATGAAATTATGCTTATTTACAGATGCATTTAAAAGAGTGTTTGAAAAATTACCAAGGTTGGTTATACCTTATTTCCCATATGCCAGACAAGATAGAGTACCTGCTGAGGGTGAAGCATTATCTGTTAAAGTATTTGCTAATATTATAAATTCTCTTAGGTATCCATCTGTAACGATATTGGACCCACATTCGGATGTATGTACGGCATTGATAGAAAATGTTGAGGTATTACCACAATGGAATATATGGGGTTCTCAATTAGTTAAATGGAGTGCCGAAGACAAGTTAGATAATTTTGATTTAATATCTCCAGATGCTGGGGCATTAAAGAAAATATATAAATTACAGGAGTATGTAGGTAGTTCTAGATGTAGAAATATTAGAATTGGTATGAAACATAGGGATACCCAAACAGGTAAAATAACTGGAACATCTGTAGATGGACAACCATTTAATAAAACAGGTATCATTGTTGATGATATT
>Ga0247611_10010400_pt1 | contig 10940 bp, 10 predicted proteins | sample 177DNAGHGhighgp2_FD_192422 | JGI IMG/M metagenome (GOLD analysis project Ga0247611, IMG submission 192422) | Sheep rumen microbial communities from Palmerston North, Manawatu-Wanganui, New Zealand - 1770 DNA GHGhigh gp2 | ecosystem: Host-associated > Mammals > Digestive system > Stomach > Rumen... | reverse complement strand
CATCAAAATGATGAGTTGTTAATTTTACAAGAGCTATAGCAGCAGAATTGGCAAAATACAATATAACTGCTAATGCAATATGCCCAGGATATTTTGAAACAGAATTAACAATAGAAAACTTAGAAAAGCCTGAATTTAAGGCTTTTATGAATGAACATGTCCCTTTGAAAAGATACTGAAAAATGGGGGAATTAAATGCAGGTGCAGTATTCTTAGCAAGTGATGAAGCAAGTTATGTTACTTGAGTAATCTTGCCAATAGATGGAGGGTATACAGCAGTGTAGATGATGTGATAATAATTGTTAATAATCCTTGCCTATGACAAGGTTTTTTAAAAAAATAAAAAATGCTAGATAAGTAATACCTATCTAGCTTCCTAAGACATTAATAAATCAGATTCATTTCCTCTGATTATTAATTTTGTTGAAGATCTCCCCAATTCTACCACTAGAGGAGTTGGAAGCAAGATTGAAATTTAATTTCATCTTGCGAACCTTAACTTTTTTCATCTTTTGTTTCATAAGCACTTTACGAAGTGCTTTTTTTTGCGAAGAACATTTTCTCATAGCTCACTCCTTTCTTTTTTTTGTTAATAATGTTATTTGTTATTAGAATAACTAAAGTATATAAAAATTGGATAACATAGCAAATAAAAAATTGACATTTCTTGAACGAGATTAAATATAATAAAACACTAATTTTCAAGCTATAAATTTGCAAATTTATTTTTTTTGAATACAATTTAACTAGGTAAATTTTTCAAATTTATATTACAAAAATAAAAAATGGAAGAACAAAAACCTTCTTTCTTACAGGGTGATGCTGCTAATAATCAGCAAACAGCAGCACAATCAGCTGCCGAAGCTCAACGTCTTAGCGAAGAAGCGAAGATAAGAGAGATTCTTGCTGAACAACAAAAATTACAACAGCTTTATAACGAAGTTGTTGTATATATTCAGCAACATCCAAATATGCCAACTGAGGAAATGATTAAGTATCAAACTCAATTGAAGCAATTAAGTGATTATTATCAAAAAAACCAAGAAAGATTGAAAACACTTGGTTATTCTTCAGTACAAGTAAATAAGAATGTGGTAATCAAAAAGGGAGCTAAGAGAAATGTATCAATAAAAGAATTGTTCATATGATGTGCGATAATTATCTTCTTTTTTGTGCTTTGATTATGAGTTCTTTCATTTTACTTGGCTAATAATCCAGAGAATCTTTGAGGTTTCTGAGCTTTAGGTATCACTCCTGCAGTAGCTAAATCAATTCTTAGTCTATTGTCTGTAACAGTAATGATGGTAATCCTATTATTAGGTTTGGTAATTGTTATTGTGAATACCTATAGAGCATTTACTATTAAAAATAAGCCAAAGGGATGGTATTATTCTTGATTGATATTCTGACTTTTGATTGTTTGAATAGCACTTTGAGCAGGTACTTCATTAATCTCAAAAGTTTGATCAATCGATGTAGAATCGATAGCTAATCCAGAAGATGTTATTAAATTGAATATGGTAAGATATGAAACTCAATCTGATGGTAATACAAAAGTTGATGTACGCCAGATAGATTGATCATTCCCTCTTGTTGCACCTATGACAGTTTCTGCATCATTATTCTCTGCAAACTATGGAGAATTTGTTAAAGCTGTAGCACCTGGAGTTAGGATTAGAAATATTGAACTTGATTGTTGAAATGGTGAAATCATACCAATTTCAAGAGATGAAACTAATTTCTCAAGTTATTGTTTCTATACAAAGAAGTGAAAATATCCAATTTCGTTATTATTGACACATGTGAACTGAAATAATGAAATAAATACAACATCTCATAAATTAAAGGATCTTACATTCCATTCAGAGATTAAGTTTACATGAAAGAATACTAAAATTAATATTTGAAATGACGAATTAACAGCTGGTCCATTACCTGCAGAAATTGAATTTGATGCTGAAGATGTATTCCAGTCTTTTGGTTTAACGTCTTATAATATTGAGTGGGATTGAGATAATGATAATAATATCGATAAATTAAGTGAAGCAAAGTATCGTCATACTTATGATTCATCTAAGGTATATTATCCAAAGGTAAGATTCCCTGATGTTAAATACTTAGATGGTGATTGAGGTATATGGTATTCATTCCCTCTTAGAATTACTCAGTCATCAACTCCAGTATGTAAGGTTGAAATTAATAAAATTGAGTGACAAGATTATGAAATAAATGGTTCATTTTTAGATGGTACAGAAAGGTCAGTGATAGATTATAGTTTTGTAATCGAAGATAAAATAGCAAAGAAAGTTATAGATGAGTATTCAAAAGATGAGTGAAGTACAATTCCTTATACTTTCCAAGGTCAATGAATATATGTTGTTAAAATGAATTTTGTTACAGATGACGGTTATAATTGATCTTGTTCTCAAGAAGTAAAAATTAATTGAATTTCGCAATATACTGTTCAATACGAATTTTATGCACAAACAGCAACAAGTAATGGATTCGAAAAAATTGATACAGAGAAAATCATGAAAGATAAGCTTGTATGAGTTCAAGATATCCCAACAAAATTAAAATTGAAATTTGTGAGTATCGAGCCTAAGACTGCAGATACGAAAGTTTCCGTAACATTTGATTGACAACCAAAAATTTACACAACAATTGATGAGTATTTGTTTGATATTCATGATTCAGAGCCTCATACAATACAAATTAAGATTGAGGATACAAAGCGTTGATTAACTTATGAAGAAAATCTTACTGCAAAAATCAGTCTGGATGACATTATGTGAAGACTTGTATTAATTTGAGAAACATCAGGATATGAGCCACTTACTGTTCAACTTGATGCGTCATCATCGAGGCTTACTGATACATCTGATGAAATTACATATTTTACATGGGATTTCTGAGACTGACAAACCCAACAAAAAGTATCAAAGTGAGTCGTTACACATCAATACCATTTTGATTATGCAAAGAATAACTGAATATATAATCCAAAAGTAACAATTTATACAAAGAGATGACGTGCATTAACAGTTAATGCTAATGATTCAGTTGTTGTAAAGAAACAAATTGTTAAGCTTGATATCTATTCACAATCTCATCCTCTTCAAGAGGCAAAGGTAGGTGAACCTGTGAATTTAGGATTAGAATTTAGTTGATTGCCAACAAAGATTGTTTGGGATTTCTGAGATGGAACACAGACAACAGAATGTCAGTGAAGAACATGTACAGATGTAACAAGGTCTTGGTCAAAGGCTTGAACTTATCTTGTAAAAGTCTATGTTGAATTTGAGGATCAGCAATCAGTAGAACAAACAATGCAGTTTAAAATTAGATGATAATATAAAACCAAAATTATAGGGCTCAATACAATGAGCTCTATATTTTTTATTAAACAAAAAATGTAATAAGAGTTCTCATATGGTAAAAATAATAGATAACATATGAAATTAATCTTTCTGAAAAGATGATGATATCTTTTTTAACTAAATAGGGCAGAAACTTTAAACTTTTACTTGAAAAAATGATAATATTTTATATATCATAAGCAATCTTTTACTTTTACTATACATTAAATAAAAATGAAAATATGAAAAATTTGATTATGAGCATTAGTAATTTCAATGATTTATTTAACTGCTTGTGGTAATTCTGCAGTTAAAGAATGATCAAAGGTTTCATTTACATATGAAGTTGAGGATCCAATGACTCAACAAATAATTGCCACTTGAGAGAAGACAGACATTGTGCTAGATTATACATGAACAGCACTATTTGAATTAGTAGAAGGTTTAAAGAAAGGAGAATCAAGATCAGATGTATTGATAGATCCATTTAGAGATCATGATCCAGAATGAGTATATAAACAAACAGCATTAGTGCTAAAGGAAATGTGAATTCCTGTTCAAGTTGGTTCAAAAGTTCCACTTACAGATTCAGAAGCAATAGTTACAGATGTCCTAAGCGAGGCTGGTATAGAACAAGTAGTTCTAGATACAAATCCTATTGAAACAATAAATCCATTTGTATGGACAATAACTGTAACATCAGTTAAATAGATTTTAAGAATTAATTAAGTATGCATCTTTTTAAAAGATTATTGTTAACTAAATTTCCAAACTCAACAATACATAATGTGGTAAATCCAGCAAGTATGTTTATTGGATTTATTTCTGCTAAAGAGTTCTTTTCTATAATAAATAGAAAGATAATTGAAAATTATAAACTTAATTTATTTGATGTAAATCTTGATCCTGTTGAGTTCAAAACATGATTTTGAGAATGACAAAAAGAATGAGATAATAAAGATATAGAAACATATTTTGCTTATGCAGTTGCTGCAAATCTTAATTGAACATTATTTTTCTCTCCTGCTAATTTGTGAAATGCTATAGCATTGTTGTCTTCAGTATATTTTAAAGATGCAATGTCGGGCTATCTAAGTAACTATTTTACTCAACTTATATACAATGTATATTTGCTATCTTTTACATTTGCATCAAGAGTAAAAGTATTTCCATCAAATAAGGAACAAGAAAATTATAATTGGTTTATAGATGTTTTTTTTAGTTCATACAAGGTAACATTTGAGCAACTTCAAGTAAAAATATCAAAAAAAGAATTTGAAGACGTAAAAAAAACACTATTGCAAGAAACTCCATTTTTCTTCTTGCTTTTTCATTTTTATAAAAAATTAAATACATTATTAGAGGATAAAGCAGATGATGAAAGTTATTTAGATTGGCTCTTTTGAAAAACTAAAATTCAAGATACAACGTTAAGTGCGTTTAAATCAAATTATGGAACTACAAAGTATCTTCCACATTCATCTCCACTAGAGCAGAGTATTTTAAATAGAATTTGGCCAGCTGATATATTGATTAAGTATTTATTCTGAGATGCTGATCCTTTCCTAGCAGTTGAAACAATAGTTGAAAAAATGTTTGATAAAACAGAGTTAGATCCGATTGTCTCATCTTTTGTAAAATGAGATAAAGAACTTTCTCGTCTTTTACAATATCTCTTAGAGTATAAAAGATATAAATATTGATTTTTTGCATGAGTGCAGAATTATATGATAAGACTCATGAGAAAGGATTGAAAAGAGGAATATTATGAAGATATTGATGAAATGCTTTCAGCAATAGATAATTGAGACGATATTTCAAATTTTGATATTCCAGAAAAAATTAAGAGAGAATCGAAGGTAACTGAAAGATTACTCAATTTTTATATAACATTATTAGGTTGATTTACTACAGCTAGGTGAGATAGCTTTTATTTAAGGCTTTTTAAGCCTGGAATAATTGATGGATATGCGAAACTAATTCAAAAGAAGTCTTCATTTAGAAAAAAAACGACTAGAGAATACTATGAAGCAATTCTTTATGAATATTCAAATGTGCTATATTATTATGTTTATATTGATCAGCATATTAGGTCCTGAAAGACAAGATTTGTAATTCCTGCAAAAACAGAAGTTATTAATACTACGATAAATTCATCAATTGCTAATTTGTATCTTGAAGGTATGATTGCTGCTCATTTCCAAGATTTAAATCCTAAAGATACTAGATTAACAGTTAAAAATCCACAAATTATAGAGAAATTTAAAGAAAAATTCTGAAATAATATTCAAGAGTTAGTTAAAAAAACAGGATTAAGTTTCTTAATGAATTATTATATAGCTAGTATCGGATTATTAAAAGATTGAGAGAAACTGATTGAAATCTTAAAGGATAATATAAATGATGAAGACTTAGTTAATCTAAAGGATTCTCTTTATAAATTAGATTATTGGATAACTGATGTCTTTTTAAGAAAACTAACAGTGTTAAAATTGAATACAGAATTTGATGATGCTGTACTTCTCCCTATCTATTGAACTATGAGAGAGACTTTACTTTGATTGGCTCTTTTGGTGGTTTATTTAAAGAAAAAAGATACGAAATTTGTTGCAGATAAAAATGGACTACTTCAGTTACTCTATGTTAGAGAGATCTTAATGTTTCAAAATACAAAGAAAGAGGAGTGAGTATTCAATGCATTATATGAAACAATAAAAGAAATGGAACCATTGTTGGAAATCTGGTGTGGATTAGATGATAATAAACAATTCTTTGATCTGTTTGAAAAAAATTGGAAAACATATATTGATTCCCATAAAATTCAAAATCTATACAGAGATCTTTCTATTGATGATATTGTACGATATAGATGATTGTTGAAAAATATTACATATTATAATAAAAGATATATTATACCTTGATAGTCTTTTTTACTCATAGCGTGAAACAAATGAAAACAGTAGTAATTACATCATGATATTTTAACCCAATACATCCTTGACACATAGAGTGTCTTGAATTATGTAAAGATTTGGGAGATGAATTATGGGTTATCGTAAATAATGATAATCAGGCAAGATTGAAAACAGGGAAAGACTCTGTTTTCCAAGATGAAAACTTTAGATTAAAGGTTGTCTCATCATTAAAGGTTGTTGATAATGTAATGCTTTCAGTTGATCAAGATGCATCTGTTTGTGAAAGTATAAAAGAAATAACAAGAAGGATTAAGGAAAAGTATTGAGATGAAACAATTATTTATTTTTGAAAATGATGAGATAGATTCTCATGAAATATACCTGAAGTTCAAGTTTGTAAAGACTTGGGAATCGAAATTAAAGACGGATTGTGAGAAAAAACACATAATAGTAGAGATTATAGGGAAAAATAAGATTATAGGTCCTCAGAAAAAATGATTTATCTTTTAAATTGATATAATGGCTACAAAAGAAAAATCAATTAGTAGTGAAATTAATAAAAAGAATAAAGAATGATTAAGGAGTATTATTGTATCATGATTTTTTGTGATAGTGTTTGTATGTGCTTTTTTCTGAATGGATGTTAGGAAAAATACTCCAATGCAGTTTGTGGATAAAATGCTTTCGTGAGATATAGTAGAAACGGCTGCAGAGAATGCAGAATCTTTGAAAGCTGCAATTACACCTCTACAAAAACTTTCTTGAGGATTATCAGATATTTCAATAGATTCATCTAATGTGAAAAATCTTTCACTTATTAGTGAAAATTTATCAAAGTTAAATACATTAAAAGAAAGCTATGATAAATTAAAAGAAGAGAAAAATATGGAGAATCTCCTTAGTGGTGTTGAATCAGAAACAGACCAAGAAAATGTTGAAAGTCTTGTTTCAAGCGAGAGTGATTTTATTGATAATGCTATCGAATTATATACCTTCTTGTCTAATAACCAAGATGCTTTCTCATTTAATGAGGATGGTAGCTTAAATGTCGCTGATACAGTAAAGACAACGTTTGATGATTTATTGTTGAATCGAACGGTATCGCAAGATAAGGTTAAGCAGGCAAATAATGTATATGAGGGATTAAATGAATAAGTATTTTATTATATAACATAGTAAAGATGAAAAAATTAGTATTACTCCGTCATGGAGAGAGTCAATGGAATAAAGAAAATAGATTTACATGATGGACAGATGTAGATCTTTCTGAAAAATGAATCGAAGAGGCTACAAAAGCTTGAAAACTACTAAAAGAACAAAATATTCTCTTTAAGAGGGCTTTAACTTCATATCTTAAGAGGGCTGTAAAAACATTAAATGTTGTTCTTGATCAGATGAATTTAGATTGGATTCCTGTTGAAAAATCATGGAGGTTAAATGAAAAACATTATGGAATGTTACAAGGTCTAAATAAAACGGAAACAGCAGAAAAATATTGAGATGAACAAGTCCTTATTTGGAGAAGAAGCTTTGATGTTCCTCCTACTCCAATGGATAAAGAAGATGAACGTTCTCCATTTCAAGACCCTCGTTATGCATGAGTTGATGAAAAAGATTTGCCATTAACTGAGTCATTAAAAGAATGTATTGCTCGTATTTTACCTTACTGGGAAAATAATATTCGTCCTGCTTTAGAAAAAGAAGGAGAAATATTAGTTGCTGCTCATGGTAATAGTCTTAGAGGAATTGTTAAAGTATTAAAAAATATATCAAATGAAGATATTGTTGGTTTAAATCTTCCAACAGCTGTACCTTATGTATTTGAGTTTGATGATAATATGAATCTAGTTAAAGATTATTTTCTTTGAGATCCAGAAGAAATTAAAAAATTAATGGAAGCAGTTGCTAATCAAGGAAAGAAAAAATAGTGATTTTTTTGAATATTTAGGCTTATCGATTATAATAAGATAAGCCTTTTTTATTATAAACAAAAACAATGAAAACTTTTTTAAACGTATTATGAGAAATTTGAAAAGCAGTATTGCGAGTATTAAAAATTTCTTTTTTATTTTTTTCAATAATAATAGTTCTTTATGTCTGTCGGGAGCTATTCTTCCACTTTAGATATATTCAACAGGACGATAATTCAGATCCTATGAACTACTGAACATATGCATATTTGATCGATATTAACTGAAAGACAATTGAAACAAAATATAATTGAAATTGATGAGAAGGTTTTATACTTGTTTCATTGGTATTAACATGATACGATAATAAAAATTTGAAAGATATTGAACGAACATTTTTCCCATCTGAGGATGAAAAACATATTTTAGACACAAGATATACTCAGTGATTAAATTATGCTATGTTTAGTGTCCCAATATCTGTTGGTAAATTTTGATTTAATGCAAAGCTAAATTATTATTCATGAGAATCAATTGATACCTTTAATTTATTATGAGGACCTATTGTTACAATATGGCCAGATACAAAGCAACCAAATATACCTTTAGTTACTTTAAAAGCAGATAAATCTAATGCAAAGGTTTGAGAAGAAGTGACATTTGAAGTAATCAGTGATGTATTTTCTCATGCAGATGATTTTGAAGAAAATAGAGTTATAGAAATAGATTTTGAATGAGATGGAGAATATGATTTAACAACGAATAATAATATAATAAAACATACTTATAATGTGGCTTCACCTACAGCATATCCTTATCGTCCAGAGGCTTCAGTTATTTATGACGATTATAAATGACATTGAGAATGAAAGCCTATTATTGTGAAAATTTAATATAGACAAAGTCATAGATCTCTAATAATCCTATCTATAGTAGTTCTTGTTGAAAATAATAAAAAGATTATCGATATCAGAAAATGGTGGCAAAATACTTACCACCATTTTTTGCTTTTAAGAACAGCTTTTTTTAGCTTGTTAATCTTCCTTAGATTCATATGTGCAGCACTATAGTATATTTTCTCTGTCACATAGTGAATAGAAAGATGTCCATTCAGATTCTTTTCCTTTTCAATCAATTTCTTCTGATTTTCAGTTAATTGCTCATCATTCTCATGCGATAAGATTTCATCTAACATTGCTTTATATTGTAAGCTTTGCTTTTTGTGGAAATCAAATTCGCTTTTGAAAATATTTTCAGCTTCTGAAATCTCTTTATTAATCAGCATTCTGTATATGCCAAATAATATTTCAATCAAAACACAGAGCGTTATGCATAGTGCAGGGTAACTTGTGAAATTGAGATTGCCAATAAAAGTATTCTGAACAAAGAAATAGTATAAAAGAGATAGAAAGATAAGCGCCTCAAATATCTGTGATATTTTCTTAAAGATAAGATATCTTTTGACGCTGCGTACTAAAGAATAAAAGACCTTTTCCATAGAGTTTAATTTTTGTTTATCTAACATAGTTATAAGAATCTGGCATATTTATTGCAATAAGGATTTTTTCTAATTTTTATTTGAAATTTGTAGTAAAATAGTAAAGCTAATAGTATATATATTATAAAAATATTTAACTATGAAATTATGGGGATTAACAGTAATAATCTATTGGTTAGTAGGTTGCTCAACACCATTGAATACCTTGTTTTTTGATCCTTCAGCATTTCTTTCATCATTAAAAGAATCTCAAGTAAATAATACTGTTCAACAAGAACCTATAAAAGAACAGCCAAAGCCTAAAGTACAAAAAATTGAACCAGCTAAAAATAATACTCAGGATGATGCACAAATAAATGAGATAGTTGAAAATACTTGAGAGATTCAAGAGAGTGAGACATGAGTTGATATAGTAAAAGAAAAAGAAAAAGAACCAGTAATTACTGGTTCAATATTTGAGTGATCATGAGATTATGAGGAAATAGTATTTTCAGATGTTTTTGATGAAGAGTATCGGCAAGATCATTAATTATTGTTTTCGTCGTCATCATCTTCTTCCTCTTCTTCAAAGAGTCTTTCAAAATGTCTTTCTCTTCTATTCATAGGTTCGTTGTATGGAGCTGAACCATGTTCTTTGTTATCACTTGCATCTAAATACCAGAAGGCAAAACTTTCAGCATAGTCTTCTTCAACTGATTTAGTTGCATATTTACTTACAAATTCTGAAGGTAGACAGTTCATTACTCATTTATTCCAACAAATTTCTGAAAAACTAGAAGGATTCTTATCTTTGAAGAAATAGATATAATGTCCTAATTCATGTGCTAATATTTGTCTAACATGCCTTTCATTTCTTTGTGTTGTATTATTGTTTTTACAATAGGAGATTACAAGTGTAATATTTTTAAAACTAACTTTATTCGTTGATAGATTTTTTACAGCACGGAAATTTCATTCCGTAACTTCACAACTTTGAACATAGGAAACGACAATTTTGTTATTTAATGTTTTGATGTCTTTATCATCAAGGATGTGACGAATAAGCATATCTGCTAATGTTGATTGAAGATAATTTTCTGTAGCTTTAGAGAATGAACTCCTGACGTTTGCAGGCAATCAACTTGGATCATGCACAAATTTGAATCATTTATTATTAGCTGATGAATGCTCATTTTTTTCTGTTATAACACTCTTTTTTTGTACAGTTAGCGTTTTTTTTCAATTATAAAGTTCTTGTGTCGTTTCAAGTAATGAAAAG
>Ga0247611_10010399_pt1 | contig 10942 bp, 16 predicted proteins | sample 177DNAGHGhighgp2_FD_192422 | JGI IMG/M metagenome (GOLD analysis project Ga0247611, IMG submission 192422) | Sheep rumen microbial communities from Palmerston North, Manawatu-Wanganui, New Zealand - 1770 DNA GHGhigh gp2 | ecosystem: Host-associated > Mammals > Digestive system > Stomach > Rumen... | reverse complement strand
TGAATCTATTGCTCCAGAAGATTGAATAGCTGTACAATACTTTTTCATTTCTTCTTCATTTTTTAGATATATTAATTCTACAATATCAGCTCTTTTTTCATTATATTTTGGTGTAACTTTATATCCATTTTTTTCTAGTACATAGCTTGTTAAAATAGCTGTTTTTAGTGATGCAGAAACTACTGATGGCGCTAAGAATAATCCAAGTAAGAATTTTCTGTTTGCATTTTCAGATGGACCAACTTCACTTCCTTCACCAGGTAGGGTAAGTCTTTCACTACATAGTTCAATTAAATCTTTTCTTCCAACTATATAACCACCATTAGTTGCAATACCAGCACCTAAGTTTTTAATTAAACTTCCAACACATACATCAGCTCCAACTTCAATTGGACTTTTATCTTCTACAAACTCACAATAACAATTATCTATAAATATTATTATATTTTTATTAATGTTTTTTATAAATTTAATAACTTTTTCTATTTTATCAATTGTTAAACTTTCTCTTAATGAATAGCCTCTACTTCTTTGTATATGTATAACTTTAATATTATTATTTAATTCTTTTTCAATTTTTTTATAATCAAAATCATTATCTATTAAATCTATCATTTTATATTTAATGCCATAACTCATAAGTGAACTATTATTTTCTTTTATTCCAATTACACTATGAAGTGTATCATATGGAAGGCCACATATACTAAGTAGGGTATCTCCTGGTCTTAATAATGCTTGTAATGCAACATTAATTGTATGTGAACCTGATATCATTTGATTTCTAACAAGACCACTTTCTGCTTTAAATATTTCTGCAAAAAGATTATCTATTTTATCTCTTCCAATATCATTATATCCATATCCAAGTGTTCCATATAAGTCGCTTTCTGATATTTTTAATTTATGAAATGCATCTATTACTTTCTTGCTATTTTTTCTACATAATTCATCTATTTTATCAAATTCATCTTTTAAATTTTTTTCACATTCTATTAAATAATTCTCATCTAGCATTTTTGTCCTCCATCTATTTTTATTACTGAATCATTTATATATCTTGCTTCATCTGTTGATAAGAAATAAACTAAAGAAGCTATTTCATGAGGTTCTGCAAAACGATTAAGAAGTATTTTGTTAGATTCTTCTTTTATAAAATCATCATCTAATTCACTATTCATAGGTGTTTTTATCCATCCAGGACAAACACAATTAACTCTTACATATGGACTATAATGATTAGCTAAATTATGTGTTAAATTAATAACTGCTGCTTTTGAAGCATCATAATCCGCACTAAATTCATAATATGTATCAATTCCATTAGTTGATGAAATATTAATAATTGAACCATTTTTATTCTCATACATATCTTTTGCAAATGTTTTACTTACTAAATAAACACTATATGTATTAATACTATATGTTTTTAAAAAATCATCTTTAGTTTTACTTTCAAACTCACTATCAAGAGCTATACCTGCGTTATTTACAAGTACATCTATAAATCCAAATTTATTTTTAACTTCATTATACATATTCAATACATCTTCATCATTTGATACATCTGCTTTAATACATAAACATTCTATATTATATTCTTTTTCTAATAGTTCTTTTAAAATATTTGCTTCTTTTTCATGTTTTAAATAATTAATAATAACATTATAACCATTTTTAGCAAATTTTTCTGCGATAGAAGAACCTAGGCCACTAGATGAACCTGTTACTAATACTGTTTTCTTTTTCATACTTTTTCACCCAAGAGTATTTTATCATTTATAAGTTTTATTGTAAATTAATATTAATAAGTTGGTTTTATTAAGATTTTTCTTGATATTTAGTATTTTTGTTGGTATAATTTTGATGTATCAAAGGAGGCAGATTATTTATGGCTAAGAAAGAAAATAGAGAAGGCGTAGCTTTACAATGTACTGTTTGTAAGGATATTAATTATTTAACAAGTAAAAATAAAAAGAATGTTGAAGGAAAACTTGAAATAAAAAAATATTGTTCTAAATGTAATAAAACAACTTTACATAAAGAAAGAAAGGCTTAATAGATTATGATGTTCAATATAAATGATATCAAAAATGGAATGACTATTAAATATGAAGGTGTTATATACCAAGTAGTTGAATTCCAACATGTTAAACCTGGTAAGGGTAGTGCTTTTGTAAAAACAAAACTTAAAAATTTAAAAGCAGGAACTACTCAAGAAATTACATTTAATGCAGGTATTAAAATGGAAAAAGCTGATGTTAGAAAGAATCAATTATCATTTCTATATGCAGCTGGAGATAATTATGTTTTTATGGATTTAAATACATATGATCAATTTGAATTACCTGCAAATCTTATAAAAGATGAAATTAAATTCTTAAAAGAAGGTTTAGAAGTAGAAAGCTTAACTATTGAAGGTGAAATAGTTGGTATTACTTTACCAGAAAAAGTAACATATAAAGTTATTAGTTCACCAGATGCAGTTAAAGGAAATACAACATCAGGAGCACAAAAAGATGCTACTATAGAAACTGGTTATACACTAAAAGTTCCTTTATTTATTAAAGAAGGAGAAGATATTGTTATAACTACAAGAGATGGAAAATATTTTAGTAAAGGATAAGACATAGAAGAAAATTATAGTAATTGTTAAATGTTTATTATAGAAAGTTAGTGGTTGATGGAAACTAATAAGTTTAATAATGAATTTACGATTTTTGGAGTTTTATAGCTTTCCAGCTTTATTGGATTGAGGTAGATTAATTCTATAAATTAAGGTGGTACCACGATATATTCGTCCTTATAATGGTACCTTTTTATTTGGAGGAATATATGAGAAAATTTGAACGTATTTCTTTTGAACAATTCAAGAAAGATATAAAAGATGATAGAGAATTATATAATAGTATAAAATTACCAAAAAGAAGTTCAAAATATAGTGCTGGATATGATATTAGAAGTATGGAAGAAGGTATTTTAAAAGCACATACTTCTAAAGTATTTAAAACAGGGCTAAAGGTTACTATGAATGAAGATGAAGCACTATTTTTATTTGATAGAAGTTCATTTGGCTATAAATATGATGTATGTTTATCTAATAGTGTAGGTATTATAGATAGTGATTATTATAATAATGAGAGTAATGAAGGTCACTTTAGTATTAAACTTATTAATTTAGGTGAAGATGATATTGAAATAAAAATTGGTGATAGAATCGCACAAGGAGTATTTATTAAATATTTATGTGTTGATGATGAAGAAAATATAAATAATAAAAGAAAGGGTGGAATTGGTTCCACAGGAAAGGAAGATTAAAATGAAATTATATGATGATTTAATGTATAGAGGACTTATTAAAGATTCAAGTAGTCCTGAAATAGAAAGATTATTAAATGAAGAGAAAGTTACATTTTATTGGGGAACAGATCCAACTGCTGATTCTCTTCATTTAGGACATTATTCTTCACTTGTTACTGCTAAGAGATTAGCACTTGCTGGACATCATCCAATTCTATTAGTAGGAGGAGCTACAGGATTAATTGGAGATCCAAGACCAACAGCTGAAAGAGAAATAATTAGTTTTGAAGAAGTTCAAAAAAATATTGAAGGAATTAGAAATCAAATAGATAAAATATTTGATGGTAAAGCTAAACTAGTTAATAATTATGATTGGACTAAAGATTATACATTCTTAAATTTTTTAAGAGATATTGGAAAATATATAAATGTAAATTATATGCTTGACAAAGATATTATAAGAAGAAGATTAGAAACTGGTATTACATATGCAGAATTTTCATATACTTTAATTCAAGGAAATGACTTTTTAGAATTATTTAATAGAGAAAATTGTATATTACAAGTTGAAGGTTCTGATCAATGGGGTAATATAACTACTGGTATTGAATTAATCAAGAAAAAAACTGGTAAAGAAGCATATGGATTTACAATGCCATTAATATTAGATGCCTCAGGTAATAAATTTGGAAAGAGTGAAGGAAATGCATTATGGCTTGATAAAAATAAAACTTCATCATACAAGTTATATCAATACTTAGTTAATACAGAAGATTCAAAAGTTATTGAATATTTAAAAGTATTTACATTTTTATCTAGAGAAGAAATTGAAGCATTAGAAGAAAGTGTTAAAAATGAACCTGAAAAAAGACTTGCTCAAAAAGCTTTAGCTTATGAAATAGTAAAAGATTTACATGGGGAAGAAGAAGCTTTAAATGCTAAAAAAACAAGTGAAGAAGTATTCTCAAAAGGATATAGTGAAGAAGGTATGCCAGAAGAGAATATTACACTTAGTGAAAATATGAATATTATGGATTTACTTGTAAGTGTTCATATAGCTAGTTCAAAAAGTGAAGCAAGAAGATTAATTGAAGGTAATGGAATTTCAATTAATGGTGAAAAAGTTAGTGATACAACTTTATTAATAACAGAAGATATGTTTAAAGATAAATTTATTATTAGTAAAGGTAAAAAGACTCATATTAAAGTTAACTTAGTAAAGTAAGTTAACTTTTTCTTTAATAAAAATTATAGTTGTTATATAATTATTATAGGTGATTACATGAAAGATAAATTATTATTAGAGACAAAAAATAGAACATTTACTCAAAACTTAATAATATCTATTTTTTGTTTTTTAGGTATGTTTATTATTCCGACATTGGTAGCTATTATTCTTCCTAAATTTCTTGGTGCTAATGCTAGAACTATAATTGGGGATATAGTATTTATATTAATATTAGTTTTAATATTTTATAAAGATTTAGTTAAGGAAGCAAAAACATATTTTAAAAATTTTAAAAGTAATTTTAAGCATAGTTTTAAATTATATATATTAGGTTTTATTGGAATGGTTATATGTAATTTATTTATTGTTACTTTTCTAAAAGATATTTCATCTAATGAATCTCAAGTAAGAGAAATGCTTTATAAAAATGTTGTTACTACAATGATTAGTATATCTATAATTGCTCCTATTATGGAAGAATTATTATTTAGAAAATCTATTGCTCCTTTATTTGAAAATAAATGGTTTTATGTTGTAGTATCTGGTTTATTATTTGGTAGTGCTCATATTCTTACTAATTTTATACAAGGAACATTTGTAATAACTGATTTATTTTATGTTCTTCCTTATGCATGCCTTGGTTCTTCTTTTGCATTAATGGATTATAATACTAAATCAACATTCTCATCAATAGTAATTCATTCACTTCATAATACATGCACTGCAGTAATGTTACTAATAACTTATTTTGGTGGTAAATAATGGAAGAAAAAAAATCTCATAAATTATTAAATTTTTTTATAATAATTGTGATTCTTTTAGTACTTATAGTTTTATATTCTAAATATTTAGGAACAAAAGGTTTAATAGTAAAAGAGTATAGGGTAGAAAGTAATATATTAACTAAAAACTTTAGTGGTATTAAAGTTGTTCATTTTAGTGATTTATTATATAAATCTACTGTTGATAAAGAAGATGTAGAAGCATTAGTAAAAAAGATAAACATTTTAAAACCTGATATAGTAGTATTTACTGGTAATTTAGTTACAAATACTATAAAGATTAGCGATAATGATACATCATTCTTAATAGAAGAATTATCTAAAATAGATGCAACTTTATCAAAGTATGCTATATATGGAGAATTTGATTATAACTATAGTGACTATGATAAAGTAATGAAGGAATCTGGTTTTACTATATTAAATAATTCTTATGATACTTTATATTATAATAATGATGAGCCAATATATGTAGTTGGACTTCCTTCTTCAATAAAAGAAACAATAGATATTGATAAATCTTTTGAATTCTATAAAGAAGAGGATAGAAGATTTGTAATTGTATTAGTTCATGATGGTAAAACAATTAAGTACTTAGATGAATCTGATTATGAAGTTGATATGATACTTGGAGGTTATTCATTAAATGGTAGTATTGTAATTCCAATATATGGAGGATTATTTAAGGATAGTAACTCTTATAAGTATTCAGCTCCATATTATGAAAAAGGAATAACTAAGATATTTATATCAAGTGGTTTAGGTACTAAAAAATATGATTATAGATTTTTAAATAAACCATCATTTAACTTATATAGATTAAAAGCACAATCATAATTGTGCTTTTTTCATATTAGTATATTGAGGTGAGTTTATGTATTCTAATTTTAAATATAAAAATAACAATAGATTTGTTCCATTTGCAGGACCATTTCTTCTTGGAGCATTAACAAGTGGGGTAGCAATTAATGCTTTTCGCCCAAGACCAGTTTATTATCCACCATATCCAGTATATAATAATTATTATCCATACTATTAAAAAAAGTAAGATTTCTCTTACTTTAGATCAGCCATGTATTTCTTTAACTGTTTTGAATTAGGTCCAAGGATTATTTTTAACTCGTTATCTATTTCAACTATTCCTTTAGCACCTAATTTTTGTATGCCTTCTTTATTAACTTTACTCATATCTTTTAATGTTACTTTTAATCTTGATAAATTAATTTGAGAATCAATTATATTTTCTTTACCACCTAAGTATTGAATTAATTTATTAATTTCAAGTGAAAAATCTTTTCTGTTCATCTTTATAACTATAAAAGAAATAAGTATTAATATAACAGCAATTATTATATATTGATAATAGTACATTTTTTCCTCCTTAATTATTTAATAAATATACAAATCCATTTAATTTATTTTTAAATTCAGTAATTTTTTCTTGAGTCCAATAAGACTCAGCTAATTGATCACTTTGAATTAATGATGTTTCATTATCATGAGCAATTATTTCTCCGTTTTTAACTACTGTTAAATCTGGCATATATATTTTTGAATTATTAGTATCATCTTTATAAATATGAGTATTTAATAAATCTAATAGTTTTTGATATTTTAATGTATTTAATTCTCTATCAGGTTTAATATTACAATAGTATATTTCTTTTATATTGTTATTCATTAATGTTTCATTTAAGTATGAAGCATAATAATTACACCAAGATGATTCAGGTGTACATAAGAATACAAATCCACTTTTATTTTCAAGTATATCTATTATTTCATCTATAGTATTATACTTGAAAATATTATTTTGACTTACTAAATTGTATTCACTACTAAATTTATCTATTACTATATTTTCTTCTTTTTTATTATCAAAATGATTATATATAAGTAAAGCACCAACTACAGCTATAGCAAGAATAGATAATAATTTTAATTTATACATTTTATCACTCCCATATTATTTTAACACAAAATACTAGTTATTTATATAAAATTGTTTTAATATTGATTCATTTTTATGTTTTTGATAGTAATCTGTATCAAATATAGTTTTAATAATTTTTTTAAATGGTTTTCTAGTTTTTTGTTCATTTTTGATTTCATTTGCTTTTGGATTCATTCTGGCAATTTTATTTTTTCCAAGATAATCAAATAGTGTAATTAAACATGCAATTAATATAATAAATGCAAAGATGTGTATAGTAAGATCTGTAAATTAATAAGTTTAAGAATAAAATATGTTTTATTTTTTAGAGTAGGTAAAGCAAGTAATACAAATGATAATATTACAAAGAAATCTAGAATAATTGTTTTAATTTTACCAATTATACTTGCTTTAATATTACCACCATATCTATATGTTGAATATGATGTATATAGTATTGCTATTTCTATTGATAATGGAGCTATCATAACATTATATTCAATACCAAGTATTATAAATGAAATAGTATTTAATAATTTATCTGATATTGCATCCATGCCACTTCCAAAAAATGTACAAACTTTAAAAGTTCTAGCAAATAATCCATCAATTGCATCTGTTAAAAATAATATAATTATAAATACAGCAGAAGCACTTATTCCTTGCTTGTAGTATACAAATGGTAAAATAAAAGCACCTATTAATCTAATAATAGTTATTAAATTTACAATAATAAGTTTTATATATTTTCCCATTTTTTTCTTCATACAAGTATTTTATGAAATAATAATTAAAATGTCAATAAACTAGATTTTTTAAGGGAATTATGTTATAATTTATCACATATGGGGCTGCATTGATTCGACAGAGTATGGTTTTGGTAGAATGCAAGTAGTAGGCGTACTTAAAACGTAAACAAAAAATAGTCGGAAACGATTACAATTTTGCACCTGCTTTTGCCTAATTTTTAGGGTAGTAGGTCTTCCACTTTAATCTTTTGTCTTCGAGATTTTAGATGGGAGTCATAAAGAAGACTATACTATAAGTATGTTTATGGCTTATAATGAATATTTAATAAACTTTGAATAATAAAAGAAGTTGGCTCTCTATATTATTATTCAAGATAATAAACCAACTAAACTTGTAGATGTTCTATGGGAACTTACTTTGGACAGGAGTTCGATACTCCTCAGCTCCACCAAATAGATAATTAGAACTTTTTATAGTTCTTTTTTTATTGTTATGCTATAATAAATAGCTAAGTGAGGTATTTATGGGTAAAGGAATTAATTTGGATGTAATAAAAGAAGAATTAGGTAATTTAAATAGTATTATTGAAGAAAAGAAACAATTATATGAGCAAAGAAGTAAAAGTATAGATGAACAATATCATAGATTAAAAGAAATGGAAAAATATTCATACGAAAAAGAATTAAAAGAAATAAATGCTGAAATAGAAGATTTATTAAATGAATCATATTTTGTTAGTATTGGTGACTTAAAAAAAGAGTTAATGGCTTATTATTCTCTTAAAGATGATGAAATAAAAGTAAATGTTAAAGTATTTGATGATATTGAAGGACATTATACTGAAGATAAGAGAATATCAATGGTGAAGGGAAAAGATGAATATATAAGTAGAGTGTATGTAGAAATAATTTCAAAAGATTTTTATTATCGTTTTATGTATAAAATGAATTTTAATATGTTACAAGCAGATTCAATTAGTTTTGTTGATCATTGTTATCTAATAAATGATTTTCGATATAATTTTAATAAAGATGATTATGATTTAGTTAGTAATCTAGGTGTTTATCCAGATAGAATTGATAATATTTTGATTAAAATACCAAATTTAGCTCTTATATATGAGTCTGAAGTAGACTATGATGGTGCTTTAATTATAGATAGAAATACAAGGTATGAGTATTATTATAATTCACCATTAATCCCATTTAGAGATTGTGTAGTAAACTGTGTTAATAAAGAAAAACAAGTATCTTTAACTAGAACTATTAGTAAATAATAGTTCTTTTTTTATTATAATTGTGTTAAAATAATGCCATTAATTTTAAGGAGGTTATTATGAAAAAAATACACGGAATACATGTAGATAATATAAACTGGAAAGCAAAAGAAATAAATTTTAAAAAATACTCCATAACTAGACTTATAAATACAAAAACTAATATAACATATGATATTAAAAATGTAATTGGTTTAATACAAGTATCTTCTGATGAATTTTTAGTTCATAAAAGCCTTAATGAAAATATAAGCTATATAGTTAGGTATAAATTAATAAATCATAAATTAGAAATAATCTTTAAAAATACATCAGACAACTTCATATTTATTGATGATGATAGGATATTATTTAGACTTAGTAGAATGGGTGAATATTATTGTAGAGGAATCTATTCTATAAAAGAAAATAAAATGTTAGAAGAAGCAAAATGGTTAGAAGGAAAAGAAGTAAATGTAGTAGAAGATGAAGAAAATAAAGATGTAAAAACATTTGTAGTAGAAAAATTATTCTCAAGATTAATTAATGGTACTAGATTAATATATACTCTTGATTCAAATACATTAGAAATAAATTCTGATATATATAGTGAACTTAGAGATTCTTACATAAAAGCAAATAATAATGAAGATCTTGAAAATGTTAGAAAAGAAGAATTAAAATATTTAAATGTTTTAGAAGGAAAAGAACTAAAAAGATTATTATCAAAATAATTGACTTTTGTAAAAAAATAAATATAATAAAAAACTAAAGAAAGGGAGATTTATGAAAAAAACAATTCAAAAAGCAATGCTACTAATATTAGCAGAAATAGTTTCTATTATAAGTTATGTAGGAGTAGGACTTTATCAAGCTTTAAATGTATTATTAGCTATTTTTAAAAGGGGATATAAATTTGATCCTGAGAGATTTGACGAATTTGAATATAATTTAAATGAATACAATAAAAATGAAAAAACTAGTGGTGTTAAAAAGATATTAAATATAGTATCATTCTTTACTCCAGGACTTAACTTGATTATATTAGGATTAAATCAATCAAAATCAAATAAAGTATTATATGAAGATTTGAAGTTAGAAGATTATTTAATTCCAATGACTGAAGAAGAAAAAGAAACTTTTGAAGAATTAACTAATCCATTATCAAAAATACTTTATGGTTTTTATATAAGTCAAAAAGAAGAAGATTTAAGTTATACTCAATCTGGTCCAGTTATGAATAAGACTAATAAATTTTATAGTTAAAAAACGACATTAGTCGTTTTTTTTAATAGAATATATCAATTTCATTATCATCAATATCATCAAATTCAATATTATATTTTTCTTTTAATAGTTTATGTTGCAATTCTTTTTTTACTTGATTACTTCCAAAAGCATAGTATTTTTCTCCATTAATTATATTTAGTAATCCCATTTTTTCTAATTCTTCATCTACAAGTGGTTTAATTATTCTTAAATATTCTTTTGTTTTATTTTGTGTTACGATTCCCATATCAATACCTCTTACTATTAAAAATTATAACATAATATTATTGATAAAAATAGCAAAGATAGTTATAATTAATATGTAAATTGCCCTGTGGCCAAGTGGTAAGGCTCTGGACTCTGACTCCAGCATGCATAGGTTCGAATCCTATCAGGGCAACCATGCTGAAATAGCTCAATTGGTA
>Ga0247611_10010398_pt1 | contig 10943 bp, 17 predicted proteins | sample 177DNAGHGhighgp2_FD_192422 | JGI IMG/M metagenome (GOLD analysis project Ga0247611, IMG submission 192422) | Sheep rumen microbial communities from Palmerston North, Manawatu-Wanganui, New Zealand - 1770 DNA GHGhigh gp2 | ecosystem: Host-associated > Mammals > Digestive system > Stomach > Rumen... | reverse complement strand
GTTCCTTGAGCCACGCATGGTCGGGGTCTTTGAGCAGTTCCCCGTGGAATATCTTGGAGAGCTCGGTCAGTCCGAGGGACTGTCCGCCCTCCTCGTAGGCGCGCTGCTTGATGCCGAGGAAGTGGTTAAACACGAAACGGTAGCTGCCGAGGATTTTATTCAACTCCTCGGTCTGCGTCCTGTTCGGGTATATGCGTATTTTTATTCCTCTAAGCATCGGTCTGTGAAATGTCGGGGTTATAATAACCCTCCCTTTATTTATATAAATAGTGCATTAAGTAAAAAAAAACTGACTTTTATGAAAATTCCGCAAGTTTTATTAAGTTTTATCCCAACTGTTAACAACCCCATTTTTTTTTTACTCTTACACCTATATAACGCAACGGAACCTGCTTTTTGTACAGTCGAAACAAAAAAAAAAATCACCCAGCCACCCCAGCCTATTTAACAAGACGGACAGATAAGCCGCTGCCGCGATAGTTGCAGTACATGCCGATATTGCCGTCGCGGAAGCACATGATATATGCGCTGCCCTCACAGTGGCACGTACCCGACCAATAATTGCCATCCATGCCCAAGTCGTACACCCACGTACCGAAGCGGAACCCCACAGCAGGAAGGAATATATTGTTACCGTTGGGTCCAATCACTTTGTATTCATTGTCTTTCCATTCCCATTTGCACTTATCTTTTAACTCTTCCCATTGCTCTTTTGTTGGGAGTTGATTGCTGAACTTCTCAACCGCCTCATCATAGGTGTAATACCCTTCTTCGTTTGAAGTTTTCCAAATCGTGCCGCTTGGCAGTCCGAGGTCGACGTATTCGCTGGTTGATGTATCCTCACAGACCTCTTGTTTTGTTTGTGGAACCATTCGGTCTTTGAGGGATTTGAACCAGTCAATCTCTCTTTCATAAACAACCTGATTAACTTCATGATTATGTGCTTTCTGTGTAAATTGTATATCCGCAATAATAGCATCAAACATTTCTTCATCCTCTTCACCCCACTCTTGTTTAGGTTGTGAAACCATTCTTTCTTTGAGGGATTTGAGCCAACTTAAAGTTTCATGCACATCTTTTTGATAACCAGAAGACTTTTCTGTTTTGGAATAATGTTCATTGACCTCAAGAAACATTTCTAATTTATGATAATATTTCCAATCTTCCTCGCTCCACTCTTGTTTATGTTGATGTTGAATTCTGACTTTAAGTGATTTGAGCCAATTTAACTGGTCTGAATCAATAAAACACAAACCGTCTATGCAATCAATTATACTATCAAGCATCTTCTCATCCTCTTCATTCCAAGTGGATTTATTTCCATAATCCTCAATAAAGATTTTAACTATATCTTTGAATTGTTCAAGTGATAGTTTGTCAAATCCTCCTTTCCCATTTCCATAAGAATAATAATATAATTCAATGGCTTTGTCAAGCGTTTCTGGATATGGTTTCTGCTCAATCTTCTTCAACTCTTTCTTCTCGGCATCCCATTCATAACCCGCTTCTTTCATTTTTTGAAACAAGAGGTCACGCTGTTCTTGCGTAGCTGGAACTCCTACATTATGGTTATTGTGGTACATACCTTCATGAAACTTATTGATATAAGCATCTAAATAGCAATACGATGAAAATCCATCCCGCTCGTACCCCTTAAATATATAAATAAAATCATTAGGTTCTTTATCTATCTTAGCCACAAGCACATCACCATCCTTGGCATCATTAATTGTCCAAAGATGAAAACTCTTTTCGTAGACATCGTGAGTAAGCCACCCTTTATCCGTTTCATAACCTGTTTTGTCAACAGCTACGATGTGGCGAAGCGTTCCTTCCGAACTAATTATCCAATCACCAACCTTGAACTTTGGTTCAACCTTATCAGTTGGTTTCTGCTCAATGATTGTAGGAGTTTTTACTAATTGCCATCCCTCTTGTTCACTAATGTTTATATAACAACCATTAGTAAAAATGTATCGTCCATCTTTAATATCTTTAATAGTTTCATAGTCATATTCATCAGGGTCTTTTTCCACAATAGTATCACCAACCTTGAACTTCGGTTTTACTTCATTGACGGGCTTCTGCTCACCTTGCTTTTCAAGAGATTCATTCCAAGACTCTGGTGTTTCTTTTTCTAAAGCCTTATTAAGACTATCCTCTAACTTTTGTTTGGTAGCTTCTGAAATACCCATATCATTTTTGCCTTGCTTCTCGAGCCAAGCAATAACATCTTTGTTATCAAAGTTATTGAGTATCTGTTGAGCATTCCATTTAAAATATTCAATGAGCTCTTTCCTTATCTCCTCGTCCTTATTCTCCGCAAGTTCATGGAAAATATATTCACATGCACCTTTTGTTGAAGGCGTTGGGACAACCGTTTCATTATGTATAGCTGCTGCCCTTTCAAGGGCCTCCTTATATTCCTTTTCGTAGTTCATGACTTTTTGTTATTTTGTTATCCTTTCAAAATTGTGTATAAGTTCGTCGTCTGTAATATATACTTCATCATAATGTGTGTTGTCGCTCAACTTACGGTAGAACATATCCGCATAAGGGAACTCATTGTCGTCGCCAGTGTCGTGGACGTACTCAAACCAATAGGATTGCCCGACCTCGCAACCGCTTTTTCCTTTTCTGATATTCGTGATTGGTTTTACACATTTAAGATATGTACCAAACACATAATCTGTTCTTTCTTTATCTGTCATTGTTCGTTCGCTCTCCATTGCTTTTTTGAAATCATCTACAAACTCATCTATATCGTAATGTTCTGCTATGCTATTTTCGGTATGATAAGTAATTTCTGTAATCATAGTTTTAAGTTGTTTGCAAGCCTTCTCAATCATCTGCTGTTTCTGCCACTTAGCCATATTTAAAGCGCCATATAAGGCACTTTTTTCTACAACTCCACTACATAGTTGGTCATCTAACTTACCAACTAAATTTTTGGCTATTTGTATTGCTTTTTCTTCTTGTGTCATAATTAAATTGATTTAATTATTCTCTATAATCATCATATATTTCTACTGACATATAACCTTCTTCATTATCACATACATTTAATATAATCATTCCATATTCTTTAACAAAATCATTAAGGTTATCAATTTCTGCAACCTTGCACAAAGGTCTACCAATAAAAGTTGTTTTTCTTCTTTTGTCATAACCAATTATTCTTCCGAATGGTTCAATATGCTTTCAATCTTTTCTTTTTGACTTATCAGTTTGTTATATTTCAAACTCATAAAGTCATCACCATATATGCTTCTTTGAAAATTTATTCGTGATATGCTATCGTTAATACGTTTTAGCCTTTCGCCAAGAATTTCCTTTTTGTTTTTGTCAATCTCATTATTTGTCATATAACGTTCTCGACCTGTTTTATAGTCAAAGGTTTCCATACTCAAATATTGTTATACATTCCTTCTGGTGCCTCCAAAGCAAGTCCCATAGGAATAAGACCACGGTAGTCGAACATCTTTTTATTGAGCCAGTCGGTTGATAAGTGGCAATTACAGAGAGACAGTGTCGGTTCTGTGTGAAATTCACAATCATACTCAACATGGCTTTGCTTGAACCATTCTTCACGTTCTTCCTCTGTCATACTCTCCATTGGACGAAGATATGGTCTAATTTCACAGACCTCTAAATCCAGATTACAAACACCATGAGGTATATCCACAGAAAATAGTGATAAATAAGAGCCGTCTTCGGATAACCCATGAATTTTGTATCCATCGTACCGTAATTCAGTACCTTGTAAACACTGAACCCTAACACCATAGGATAATCTCGAACAAAGGTCTACCAATAAAATCTGTTTTTCTTCTTTTGTCATATTATTATTCTGTAATATTCATGTTGTTAACAAAAACTCTTAGTTCAGATAAAGCGTCATCTCTACCTTCCATATAGTCCCAACCACCTCTGACAACCTTACCATATATACTGTCAATCTTTTCTATTATATACCATTCAACCACACTCTTGCATATCCTTCTTGGAAATAACCGCCATAATCAAGCCACTGCTCGGACAATAGTTTTCCATCTATATTAATGATATTCCATTTATCATCCAATCTCACCTTTGCACAGCCATTTCGGAAACTAGAACAATAATCAAACTTATTCTCAGGGGCGGGGATTTCCTTTACCAACGTTATCTCGGTGCATACGAACTTACCATCGCCATCATTACTTTCGACAATGGTGCCGCTGCACTCAACCTCGTAGTACACATTCTCTCCATTGTTCGGATAATGTACCCAACACTGATGCGACTCATGACAAGCGTGGAATCCTTGTTTGCATAATATAGGTTTACCTTCGAACTTGTATGTCTTGCCGACCTCGTATTGGAAGCCACGGCACCACAATGTACCGTCTTCGAGCTTTTTAAATCCTTTGTATGCTTTCATATTTATTTTCTTTTGAAAAGTTTATTCATTTTAAGCCCCAAGTGATAGAGTTTCCTACGGAGTCTGATTTTCCACGAAAAGTCTGGGTTGCGGAACATCGCCGAGCATTTGACATATTGCTCTTTTCCAAGACTGAACCTACCGTTCACTCCTATCATCACAAACTCAGGGTATTCCTTGCTTCGCCCGTAGCAGTACTTGCACTCCTGACAGTTCGCACTACCGACCATCGTCGGTTGGTAGTCATACAAAGGAATTACATCCCAATAGGAAATCCCATCTTCGTTGTCGGGGTCTTTTGCGTTGATTGGCTTGGTGTCCATGTTCTGCAGATACTCCCAACCTTCCTTATGCGTCTTGAACATAAGAACGTCATCGTGAAGCCCACATGAGTACAACATGCGGAGGTTTCCGTAACTGCAAAGCACCTTTCGGTCATCTTTCTTGCCCGACGAATAACTCTTGCATATCACCCACTCGTCACATGCTGCGCGATACTTATCAATTCTCTCAACCTCGACTGTTTTGCAGGGGCAGACGCAGGTGCACATCTCCTCGCTGCCGTCAATGTCGGTTTCGTAATAGAGTTTCATATATTATTCTCCTTTCATGTAATTTGCAAATTCATCAGTCATGCCGCTTTTTATCAATCATCAATTTCGTAACCGTTGGGTTCGTATGAGAGTTTTCCGTTCACAAGAAGCCCCAGCCACTGTCCTACTTCCTTCTGTGCATTAGTCAAACAGCCGTCAAGGGATTCACGATAGCTTTTGATATTCTCTTTGAGCTCTTTGTTTTCTGCACGGAGCTTATAATTTTCTTCGATAACGTCTTTGATTGTACAAGCCATATCGTACAACTTCAGAATTTTTTCTTCTTCGTTTACCATAGTTACTTATTTTTCGATATATCCGTTTTCGAGACAGTGTTCAACTGCCTCAAGTATTGTCTTAAAGTGTTTCCTGAATATATAGTCCTCTTCCTCGTCGAACTTGAACACCTCGATTTCGATATTCTCATGCCCACTGAGTCTGGCATGCTTGTATTCGAAGCCGATGCTGTTCTTGGTCAGTATGTCAAACATCTTGTCGTATGACCAACAAGGAATTTCATAGCCATTTCTAAAAGAAAAAAGATTTTGTTCAGCTGCAAAAGAATGACCTAAAATTATATCGTAATAAGGCAAATCCGTTCTTTCACTGATTTTCTGTCTATAAAACATATCGGCACTATTAGGACTCAATCCTAACTCCAATAGGTGCTTGCTTTGTTCTATGCTTGTGTGGTTCATATGTTTTCTTGTTTTATATTTTCTCCGTGATACGTGCCGCCTTTAATTCCTCCTCGATTTCCTCTCTTGTCCTCGACGCTGCCCCGAAGCCTACGGTTTCGTCTATCGTGGGGCAGTTGTCGTTATAGTGGTTGAGTTCGTTCCACTTCCTCTCCAATTCCTCCTCCGACATGCTGTCGATTTTTTCTTTAAGTCTCTGTGCTAAAGTTTCCATAGCCTTTCTTGTTTTAGTAAATATTACCTGTCAGTTTCCGCCACCATTACTGTAATATCTTCAAAGTCGAGTTTCTCGACAAGCCTAATCTTCTTGGCACAGAGGTCGTCGTTCTCACCCCTGAAATAGAGCGTCCCCTTCGGAATGACACATTTCCACACAACACACTCTTGGGTCTCATCGCAGAGTATATCGAGTTCCAGTTGTATCAGACAGGCTCTGGCGAGGTTGCCGCACACGTGGATATACCCTTCGGCTACCCGACGGTTCCACAAAGATTCGCCTGGAGCCCTCCACGAAAGGATTTTCTTGGATTCAGGTGTGATTACCTCGGTTCCCTTTGGATAGACATTATCCATGATAGGGCTTATTAGGTCGCTGTCATCGTCTTTCATCATGTAAACTTTATAGACTTCGATGTCTTTCAGCGCCACATTGGGGAATATTCTTTTGGTTGTTAAGCACATATTGCTATAAATTTTGATTTGTTACGTCTATATAACGCAATCCAACCTAGTTTTTGTACGAGCATTGAAAAATATTTTTTCCCCCTCTTTCACGTTAGTCCTCCTCGTAGTGGAAATCGCCTTTGATGATACTTTCCACGTCGTCCTCGTCGAACGACCAATCAACAATCTTTCCGTTCTCGTCTATGTCTAAGCACATATAGTCGCCGTATCCAGAATCTGATATTGCGAGACAGTCGGGGACGTAAGACTCTACTGTCAATATCGCCTGCATGTCTTTGTCTTTGAGAGTGTACACGCCCTCGTCACAGACCTTATAGTGTACGCTTGCGGTAGTGCCTGTCGGCCAGTCCACAATACTTCCACTGTCCACGTCGACGATAAAGTTCCAACGACCAGTGACCTTGTCTGAGAAGGGTATGGTGGGATTGTCTTCCTGTTCATCAACACCGTTCACGTCGGCGTCTTCCCAATAGCGGATGTTTGCATCGATTTCGAGATACTTGACATCGATTTCTTTCTTGATTTTGATTGTTGCTTTCATACTTTTAGTTTTTATATGTTATTTAATTATTCGGTCGGATTGTTGGTTGTGCCTACAAGGTGTTCGTTACCTTGGTATGGAATACATTGTATCCATGAACTGCTTGTAGTTTTATAAGGACAGACAAGACCGTCAACTTTGTGACTGAAAAAGTCAGCTTTCCATGTACCATTATCACTATCCCGCACCAGCACCTTTTCATAAGGCTGAAAGGTATGTTCTTTCTTGATTTCTTCCAACACATGTGTTGTGCTATTGTAGCAGAGTCCTCTCTTTGCAAGTTTCTGAAAAAGTCCAGCTATTTCGTCCAGGTTTGCAAGACGGACAGGATGACCGTAGATATTTCTGTTAAGTCCACCACAGGTCTGGTTCGCACATACTACCACATACCACCACTTATCGTCTGCATCTAACGAATATTCATACGGTCTGTCCAGTATTGCTATGTCATTACAGGCAGTTATCACGATATCACCTGGTTTGAAGGCTGACTTTTTAGACATGGACTCCCAGTCGTGGTTGTCCTTTGACGACCACAGCAGACACTCACCTTTTGTTGCGGACGCGAGATACTGACCATACTTTGTGAATGACACTTCTCCAATCGCTTTATAATTACTGGTAGATTTGCCATACGTTACAACAATGGGGTAGATATCTTCAATATCTACGCATTCAAGTTCGCACTCTCCGCATATAGGTGAATAAAGTTTGGTTCCCTTGGGATAGTCTTTCAAAATTTCTGCAATGTTTGTCATGATTTATATGTGTTTTTATTTATTTTCAGTTAAAAGAAAGCACAACTTTTTGCCTTGTCACTTATATAACGCAATCCAACCCAGTTTTTGTACAGACAAACGTCAATTTTTTTTGTATACAAGGTTAAGTATCTGGAAATCGCTGGTATAGCCTTTCGACTGTTTATCCCCCATCTCCTTGAGGTCTTCATTCCTGAAACTGTTGGTTACATAGTTGTTGAGGTGTATCTCCATCCCTTCGCTCCCGTTGAAGTACTTGAGCACCTCGGGGTCGCTTTCGTTGACGACACGGTGACCGTTGTACCACACCTGTATCCTGTCCTCAGTCCAGTCGAGCTCGCACCTGTTGGTTTTATCTGTCTTCAGATAACATGCTGGGCTACCCCTGAAGACGCGGTAGCTTTTCCCGTGCTTCTCGTCTACGCAGGTACCGAGCACGACGCCAGGATATATCTTGTTCGCTAGCCAGTTCACACGGTATATCCTGCTGGGGGACTTGGGGCTGGACGAACACCATTCGTACTCGCCGCTCCAGGCTTCCATTATGTCGAGCTCTGGGGGCCATGTCTTCACGTCGGTGAGCCAGATGGCTGGCCAGAGGTGCATGCCAATCGGCAACTTGAAATCCACCGTGAGGTGCCCGTACTTGATTGTGTTGATTGATGACACATATCCAACCGAATACGGGTAGAGCTGCGGTATCCCGTCCACGACAATCTCCTTGGGCTCATGCTTGATTCCCAGGTGTATCATATTGTTGTCGACCATTATCGTGTCGGCGCTGTTGTAGCAGATGTGGTCTGGATGCGCAATGCCCCAGTGTCTGCCAACTCTCCAGTCGAATCCATAGAGGCTGAACAAAGGTGTTTCCATTACTATTTGAAATCGTTTAATGTTATTTTCCGCGTTCTGGCAATTTTGAGATAATTTTCAATTGAAAGGTATCTCTCGCTACCGTTTATAGTTATGTATACCAGCAGAGTTCCTTGACCGAACAGCGTTCCCAGCATTTATCAACAAACTCGTTGACGTAGTCATCGTTATAGAAACAGTCGACACCGTCAATGAACTGAACCTGGCGGGCAATATCGCCGAAATCCATCTCCATGTAGTTGAATATTGCTTGTCCATATCTCCATTCCTTGGGACGGTTGCGGGCACGCTCATGGATATACATTACAAAATAACCGTAATCCAGTTTTTCTAAATTATGGTTCCTCATGAATTCGAGGACGTTTTCTGAAAGGAGGTGTTGTTCCATCGATTAAGATATTAATTGTATTCACAAAATTCAATTGTAATTTCAGTGTCCTTGAATGTTTCAAGGATGATTGTTTTGTATACAGCCCAGTTGCCGCCACCGAGCCCACATCCCATGTTCACTGGCAGTGCTATGGTTTTAACGCCTTTGGCAACGCAAAAGTCACGCAGACGTTCAAACCCGTCGACCACGGCGTCATAGTCGGTGTCCCTGTGCGTGCGACTAAAACCGAACTGACCGAAAAGGTTGCATACAGCCTGTTTGTTGGAGAACTTGACTATATGTATTTGTCCGAGAAGTGTCTGTTTCGTATCATGGTTTCGGCAGAACTTCGCATATTCTTCGTACACAACAGGCCATTTGTCTCTAATAGCCTTCGCTATACCACTTCCCATAACACCCTGGCAGTTGACCTGATGCACAAGTATCTGACAATCGCTGTCCAGTAAGGACTTGTTTTTTGATTCAATTATTTTCATTTTTCTAAGTTTTTTGATATCTATTTCGGTACTAATATACAAATTTTTAGCAATATTCTTAATTTATCGCCAATAATTTGTTAGAGAATTTTATGGATTTCACCACAGCATTGAACGATATAGTCGAAGTGGAGGAATGTACAAGTGGATGTGTTGTCCGTATATTTCCCATTATTGTAGTAGTGGTCAATCACCAGTTGCCACGTTCCGTCGTTTGTATTCTGCACTATGCGGCAGACTCTTATATAGCTATAGCTATTTTCTAGGTATTTTGACCTCGCCGCTGCAAACTCCATCGCCTTGCCAATGTCGTCGGTCACCCAGCACTCAGTGAGGTCGTCGTCGAGCACGCAGTATTTCCAGTGCGGGTTGACACTCTCTCGTTCAAGTTTCCTGACTGTATAGAGGTAGTCCTTGAAGTCTGGGTTGTTGAGCCAATCTTCATAACTCATCTTCTCCTTTTTGACAACAGGTTTAGATGTAGCAGCGCTTTTGCGATGTCTCTTGGGGAGTTCCTTCGGCAAAAGTTTGAGGCACTTCTGTAGTTCGGCAGCCGTTGAAGGTCTGCCATCCTCGTCGACATAGTCTTCTGGAATTTGCAGATGGTATTCTACAAACCAGTTGAGAAATTCAAGCACTTCCCTGTATGCGTCTGTCTGTTTCATGTTCGGCGTTTTTTATTCGTTACGCTTATATAACGCAAAGAAATGCCGTTTTTGTACATTGAAAGCAAAAAAATTTCGAAACTGTAGTCCTGTCGAGACTCGAACTCGAGTCTTGTCTTTAGGAGAGACACGTTCTTCCGCTGAACTACAGGACTAATTTGCAATAAAACTATTTTTTCTTCGCTATCTCCAGCTGGTCTTTCAGTACGGTCAGCTTTTCGTACCACGGCGTCAGTTCATGCGCGAGGTCGGGTTTGGTATAACCTGACAGTTTCAACCATGCCCAATCGTCCTCGCCAATCTTGACTTGCAGGTCTAGATTGTGTTCCATGCGCAAACGCTTTCGGATTTTCTCGACCGTAAACCTGGTTGCTTTCAGAGTACCGTAATGGTCGCGGAACCTTCTCCACAGGTCTGGTGTTTCAAACAGTTTCTGGATTGTGTCGTCAATTAACCGTGTTGACCGACCTGTATGTCTCGAGTTAATTTCAGCGATAGCACAATTAGCCTCAAATATCTGATGCTTAATCTGACGAACCTCTTCACTGTCCACCTTTACTTCCGTGTCACATCTTCCACATTTCGGACACCTAAAACCGTACACAGAAACATATGAAAACTTATGATTCTCATCAGTTTCCGCTTCCTGTTTCGACGAACCGCCGCTTCTTAGGCACGTCTCCGTGCGTTCGTCCACGGTTGGGTTCTCCACAGGCGTGAATTCGGGTCTACGGGACCCTATTATTCTTTCACCTTCAACAAGGATATTAATCGCAGCATTCAAATCACGGTCATGATGTTCACCGCACACAGGACAAGTCCACTCGCGTTCGCCAAGGGT
>Ga0247611_10010397_pt1 | contig 10943 bp, 5 predicted proteins | sample 177DNAGHGhighgp2_FD_192422 | JGI IMG/M metagenome (GOLD analysis project Ga0247611, IMG submission 192422) | Sheep rumen microbial communities from Palmerston North, Manawatu-Wanganui, New Zealand - 1770 DNA GHGhigh gp2 | ecosystem: Host-associated > Mammals > Digestive system > Stomach > Rumen ... | reverse complement strand
CTACCATCAGCATCTACATGCCAGAGAACAAGGCCCACTACGTCAAGACCATGCCCATGAAACGGCATAAGCCCATCGAAAAGTTATTCGACGAAGAATTTTGGGGTATGCAATGACGAAGTCAGGAAAAAGCCTTTCCACGGGGGAGGGGACAGGCTCCTGCTTTCGGAGCTATACCCTTGTGGAAAGGCTATAATTTATTTATGGAACACTTTTCTGTCGTACCTCCGGCACTCTGTTTAGCTTGATACACAAAGCAGGGGTTTCGCTACGCTTCACCACCTGCCTGTGTTCTGTCGTCCTTTTCAGGACTTGCCAGGCCCTGCATGAATAGATAATGTGACGTACCTTCTTTTTTACCGGACAACAATGTTACTTCACCAGCGTAACCGCATCGTTCCAGCGCATGCCGCCGTAGCGAACCTCAGAGTTACCGTACTTTCCGTTGCCCTTGTACTGCTGCGACAGCTGGATGAAGTGCAACACTTTGTAGCCCTGGTCTTCGCACATGATGATGCCCGAGTGGTAACGGCTCTTGGGAACTTTTGCTGGAGTGTAGTTCACCTTGTAGTCCGTGCTAATCTTGGAGGCAAGCACCTTGCCCCACTCTGGGAAGTTGTCCTTAGCCAACTTCGTCAGCCAAGCATCGTTGCCGCTGATGGCAGCGCCATATCGGTTTATCTCAGCGGCGTTTTTGTATATTTTCAGCATTTGAGCCTTACGACACTCCTCGACAAGTTCCTTCTTCAGTGCCTTCTCCTCGTCCGTCGAACTGAGAATGTCCCATGACGGAGGCAACTCTACACCGTCGCGTACCTCAATGGCGGCTTTCACCACCTCACGGCGCTCCGCATGCCAATTCTTACAGGTTTGCATGTCTGTATGCGCATCCGCAAAGTCCTCGTCCATGAACTCAAAACTCGGACGTCCCGTCGTCAGACGCTCCAGTGCCTCCATGTCCAACTTGCTCTTGTCGTTCGTCTCTGCCGAAGTTCTCAGACGCTTGCACCAATAAGCCATGTCGCAAAGAATATCTCTCACTTCCGACATGTAGTTCCAATCCGTATGCTTGGCCAACTTGTAGTCATAAATATTGGCACGATAGCGAATCTCTTTCTTCGGCTCATCCGATGTGTTGCTACCCGCGTTAGAACTGCTGTTTACTTCCTCGCTCCCTACGTTCACGCCGGTAGTCTCAGCCTGGTTGCTTACTTTGTCCTTGGTGTCGTTGACATCCTTGACGGTCTTCTCCACCTTTTCGACAGCTTTCTTTGCTTTCTTGGCAAGTCCCTTGAGACCGCCGAACTGAGCCGAGGCAGTAGTCTCCACTCCGAATGCAATGACCAGTGCCATTGCGATTCTCATGATTGATTGCATTTTCATATTGTTTTAATTATAAAGTTTCGTGTTTACTTATTTCTTTGTAGCAAAGAAGTTCTTATCTGTTACTTCACCAGTTTTGTGGGAATGTCCTGCTCGTAGGCAGCGCCAGTGAGACGGAAGGCCCCCCATTTGTCTTTGCCCTGTGCTTCCTCAGACATTGCACACTCGTAGAGAGCCTTGTAGCCCTGATCCTCGCAGAGCACGTAAACCGTGCGGTGGCGGTGGGTGATGACCCCGAGCGTGTTCTTGCGATAACCGGTCACGGCACTGACGGATGTGCTCAGCACCTTGCCCCAGTATGGCTTGTGCACTTCAATCTCCTCTTTCACCTGCTTCTCGAAGCTTGCGTTCTTGCTGCCCGGCATGGTACCGTATTTGCCTTCCTTCTCATACTGCTTGTAGTAGATGAGCTGTCCCATCTTGCGTTTCATCTGGAAGCTGCCCGTACGGTTAGCCTTGATGTTGTCGAGCGATACCGATGTGAACGGATAGCGTGCCTTATAGTCTGCGGGCATTGACCCCATCAGTTCATTCAGGCCTTTCTGCACGCCGCCCCATTCGCTTTCAGAACCCGTGACCTTGTCCATCACAATCTGCATGTAGTTGTATGCCATGTCGAAGAACGCCGAACGAGCCTGCGGGTCGCTGAAGGTCAGACCGCGGTCGATGATGAACTGCGTCTGCTGTAGTGTCTGGCTCACGTCGAAGCTTGCCTTGCCGGGCATTCCCTTCCATGCTTCCTGCTTGAAGTCCCATACCAGGGCGTCGACATTCTTCTTGGTCTGTTTGGCGTCATAGACGTATCCTCCCTGGTCGATGCGTGCATCCAGCACGAAGGGAAGGGGAGTCTTGCCGAGCATCAGGTCACAATACGACTTGTAGTCAAGTCCCTTGTAGCCCTTGCTCATCGAGTTCTGCATCTTTGAGGCATAGAACTCGGCATTGGCGATGATGTTATTGATGTCGCCGTCGATGGTCCAGTCGCACTGACGGGCTTTCTTAAACTCATAGTTGGCAGCGCTGCTGCTGTTCGAACTGCTGCTGTTATCCTCGTTGCCAGCAGTCACGCCGGTAGTCTCGCTGACCGTAGTCTCAGCCTGGTTGCTTACTTTGTCCTTGGTGTCGTTGACATCCTTGACGGTCTTCTCCACCTTTTCGACAGCTTTCTTTGCTTTCTTGGCAAGTCCCTTGAGACCGCCGAACTGAGCCGAGGCAGTAGTCTCCACTCCGAACGCAATGACCAGAGCCATTGCGATTCTCATGATTGATTGCATTTTCATTTTAGTTTTCTTAAATTTAAAATTAGTATCTGTTATTAATATTAATAAGCTGTTAAGTTGATTAACCACTGCAAAGATATAAATAATTTGTGAGAATGAATGAGATAAATCAATGATTTGGAAAAAAGTGAACATTTTTTATAGAAATCGATAGTTCGTATTGAAATATTATTTATCTTTGTTCCCGAAATCAAGATGACTCTTGAAGAGAGAAGTAAAGATTATTAGTTGAGAAATTAAATAAAGAGAAAAGAAGATGAAAAAGATTCTGATGATTGCCGCAATGATGGTGGCAACAATGACAGCAAGCGCACAGTATGAGCAGGGAACATTCTCTCTCCAGCCAAAGATTGGAGCAACAGCTTCTCAGTTGAGCAACCTTCCTGACTTGGACCTTTCTGACCCGAATTTTCCTGGAATCAACCAGACACTGGAGAAGACCCCGACAGGCGGAGCCATGGTCGGAGTAGAAGCAGAGTATCAGGCTCTGAAGTGGCTGGGACTCTCTGCCGGCGTTCATTTCTCTGAGCAGGGCAGCGGCTGGAAGGATCAGAAAATCAAAGTCGATGGTAAGGATGCAAAGATCAAGGACACAAAGGTAAACACAACCAATATTCTGGTACCCGTTACCGCCAACTTCTATATCGTGAAGGGACTTGCCTTCAGAACCGGTGTGCAGTTCGGTTTCCTCACAAGAGCAGAGCTGAAGACCACCGTGGAGGGCAAGGAGGATGATACAAAGTTAAGGAGTACCTATGAGCAGAAGTGCACGGACGAGTTCAAGAAGTTCGACATCTCTATCCCCATCGGCATTTCTTACGAGTTCAACAACCACATCGTGCTCGACATGCGTTGGAACCAGGGTATCTCCAAGGTGAACAAAGAGAGCGAGAAGGGTCAGAAGGATTCACGCAATCAGGTGCTGTTGCTCTCTGTCGGTTATAAGTTCAAACTCTAATTCGGTTATAAGTTAAGCTTTATTATAGTAGTATAAAATCTTTAGGAGCATGCTTATGTGATGTAAGTGTGCTTCTTTTTGGTTATGAGAAGAGAATTTGTCTTTGTCTTGCTGATGATATGCGGGATGGCAGGTCTGATGGCCCAGCCCCGTTTCTCACAGCCCCACGGCCTCTATGACGGAGGCAGTCTGACGGTATCGATTACCGGTGAAGAAGGAGCAGAAATCAGGTACACCACCGACGGCAGTGAGCCGACGGCAGAAAGCCGGTTGTACACCGTTCCGCTGCTGCTCTCGAAGACCACCATCCTCCGGGCTGCCGAGGTCAGGGAGGGAGTCGTCAGCTCTCCCGTCGCCACCGCCAGCTACATCTTCATCAGTTCGGTGCTGAAGCAGCCGAACAATCCCGAAGGCTACCCCACGGAATGGGGCGACTACACGCAGATATGGGGCACGGCGCCAGCCGACTATGAGATGGATCCCGAGATGACCGGCGACGAGACGTTGAGCCGGAAGATCTCCGACGGCCTGAAGCAGCTGCCCATCCTCAGCATCGTTTCCGACAAAGACAACTTCTTCAGCCATGAGAACGACCCCGACCGGGGCGGCATCTATATCTTCACCGGTCCTCCCGTGGGCGACGACACCGGCCACGGCTGGACGCGTCCTGCCAGCGTGGAGCTGTTCGGCGGTCCCCAGCAGCACGACCTCAGCACCGACTGCGGCGTACGTCTGCATGGCGGTCACGGACGACTGGCAGAGAAGAACCCCAAGCACTCCTTCCGGCTCGTCTTCAAGGAGAAGTACGGTCCGAAGTCGCTGAAGTATCCGCTCTTCGGCGAGGACGAACCCGCCAAATTCGACCAGCTTGTCCTGCGTTGTCACTTCGGCAACGCCTGGCAGCACTGGATGGAGAACAACCGTCAGAAAGCTCAGTACACCCGCGACGTGTGGGCTCGTAGGATGCAGCGCAAGCTGGGGCGCACCAGTGTGAATGCGCTCTACGTACACCTGTTCCTCAACGGCATGTACTGGGGACTGTACAACCTCGCCGAGCGCGTGGACGGGCAGTTCGGCAAAGACCATCTCGGCGGTGACAAGAGCGACATCGATGTCATCAAGATTGAAGAGGACGGAGGCAACCACCTCGAAGCCAGCGAAGGAGACCTGGAGGCGTGGAACCTCATGACCGAGACCGCCGCCAAGGCTGCCGACGATGCCTATTACCAGCAGCTGGATACCTTGCTCGACATCGACAACTTCATCGACTACATGCTCATCAACCAGTATGCCGGCAACACCGACTGGGATCATCACAACTGGTATGCCATCCGCCGCCACAACACCGACAGCGGTGTGAGCGAAGGGTTCCGCTTCCTCTGCTGGGACAGTGAGATCATCCTGGAGAACGAGCGCGAGAACGTGCTGAGCAAGAACAACGGCTATCAGTCGCCGACAGGTATCTTCCAGCAGCTCCTCCGTAACGACGACTTCGCCCGCCGCTACCTGCGCCGCGCGAAAGAACTGCTGAGCGACGACGGGCTGTTAGGGCAGGGGAGTGTCGTCGAAGTGTGGGACAGCCTCTATCATACCATCTCGACGGCTCTCTACGACGAGGCAGCACGCTGGGGCGACTACCGGCGCGACGTACACCGCTGGCAGTCAGCCGGACAGCTCTATACCGTTGACAATCATTACATGGCAGAGCGCAACCGCCTGCTCACACAATACTTCCCCGTGCGTACGGCGAACGTGCTGCGACAGATCACCAGCTACGTCAACATCGATGACTTCGAGGTGCCCGAGGGCTGGGAGCCGCTGATGGCTTCGATGTTCCACGAATGGGACGGAACGGGCATCGACGCGAAGCCGCTGGACAAGCAGGTGAAGGTGGACTGGAACTTCAACACCGATGCGGGCGGCGGTACAGCCATCGCCGGCTTCGTGAATGTGGACCACAACCAGTTCGCCGACCTCTCCGCCTACGACAAGCTCGTGCTGCGCGGTACGGGTGACGGCCTGCGCATCCTCGCCAACCGCCTCGTGGCGCATGGCCCGTGGAAGCAGATCAACGTGTCGTTCAACTCCTACGATCCCTACTGGGACAGCGACCTGCAGTGCATCGTGTTCCCGTTGGACGACCTGAAGACCGCGCCCACCAACGAGGGTAAGACCCGCAACGATGCCTTCGTCCACCTGAACGCCCTGAAGGTTGACTGGAGCAGCGTGGTGAATGTCCGTGCCGCCTACCTCATCCCGTCGGCAGAGACCATGAGCGTCAGCCAGATCATCGCCGCACACGACGACGGCCGTTATTATAACCTGCAGGGTCAGCCCGTGGCGCATCCCACCAAGGGCATTTACATCCGCAACGGCAAGAAGATAGTGATAAGGTGACCCCTATTTTGTGAGATTCGGATAGCGGTTTTACTTTACATAAACTTTTCGGCCATTTACGATATTCAGCCCCTTCTGCAAAGTGCTGATTCGCTGGCCTTGAAGGTTGTAGATAGAACCTCTTACCACTTCCTGCTTATTCCTTACTTCTTCAATTCCCGTCGTTTGTACTTCGAATTCGCCAGTGAATGATTCATGACTATTCTCCATCGTGAGGGTGTAACGTCCATCCCCATAAGTAGAGATGTTGATGTTAAGGCCTACGATATTGCCAGCGTTAAAGTCTTTCTCATAGAATACTTTGCCCGTCTGGTCAGTAATGCGTACTTGATAGGTCTCGTCGAGAGGGTAGAGATTGACTACTACGCTGTGTGTGTTGTATTCACCATATAGCGATTGCTCAGCCACTCTTCTCATAGGTGTTTTTGGCTGTGTCTTGATGGTATGGGTAAAGTCGAAGCGTTTTTTGGCATTCATACTCTCTGGGGTGGCTCCATCCTCATATTCGTCGTAGAAGTAGATGACTTCATCGCCAACAGAGCATGACATCAGGAACGCCCCACCATGATATTCTTCACCAAGATAGACATTATATATTGGGCCCTCAATACCTCCGACGCCTTCCAGCCAAGTGGTATTATAAGGGTTTTGCTCTTCATCCCAAAGCATCATAACATCTCTATATGTGCCCTTAAAGCCTTTTATACCTCCTGTCTGCTTCGGCCCTATCACATAAGATTGACCATGAATCTGCAGAGTGGCATTATCATCAACGGAGAAGTCGTACATCAACGTAAACTGATTGTTTGTTGCGTAGCAAAAATACACTTTCTTGTTCTCTTCGTACCATGCTCCCACATAACTCAGGGAGGGCAATTGTGAAATAATCGCATAATCCGGATGTTCAGCGTTGACATACCGCTGACACATCATCTGCTTGCAGGTTTTTCCGTCGATGATGGTGTCGCCATCGAAGTAGTAGTACTCAACAAACTGTATTGGATTACGAGAGCCGTGTCCTACTTTCCATACTTTACCCTCTTCGATGAAAGGGTGGTAGGTCGGCTGTGGCATTATGGCATCAGTCAAGTCTGGTACTGATGATGCGAAATTACCACTTTCATATAATTCATTCGCGCATTCTAATGGGCTTTTTCCACTTTCCGGAGTGACGGACAAAATATACCATAAAGGCATTAATGGACTATTACCAACAATAGTGAGTTTATACTGCTCGGCATACGAAGTCAGCAAGTCAATATCCTCTTCCTTTTTGAGTCGTACATTCAGATATGGAGTTGCCCAAACCTCCTTGTTGTTCTCTGTGAAATAGCTTGAAGTTAATATAATAGACTTGGCATCTTCTGCCCAGAAATCCAGCAACGTTAACTTTTCATACTCTGTGCGGGTAATGACAAAGATGTCATAAATATCATCCCTTATCGAAGCCAGAGTCTGAACATTAGCTCGAAATCTTTCAGTAATTTCACCACAATCTTTAGGAATACTGACAACGACCTTGTTCTCATTGAGAGTCAATGGAATCTTATTCCCCTCATAATAATAGTAAGCCATGTTCATATCAGGTTTTGGGAAGGGCTGGATGTTAAAGTCATCAGCCGTGAAGATACACTCTCCATCCTCATAGCACGAGACGAAACGAGTATAATCATATTGTGGTATCGGTGATAGTTCATGGAGAGGAATCTGGTCTTCAATACCGCTGCTTTCAGAGCCTACGCCCTCAACCCAGATATCGTGCCACACGCCCTCGCCGTCGTACTCTATCGTTGTGAGCTTTTCTCCTTCCTTTGAATACTTCTGTAGGCAAGTGTATCTGCGGAAAGGGCGATTGTTCACCTCGATGGTATCAACGCCATAAACCATCCAGTTGGTATTGCCCCAATTCAACTCAGCCTTCCATGTGAACACCCTTCCGAAATCCTCACGACCGAAATCAAAGAAAGATGTCATGATGGGCGAGTCGTATGAGTTGTCGCCAAAATCAACACTTTTTAAAACCTCGCGCCCACGCTCAAGTAGGAGGCACACGAGCCGTTCCGTGTTCTCGTCCTGATACCAGAGCTTTTTGTAAGTGGTACGTCGGATAATGGTATCGCCCTTTACTACGTAGGAATAGGGGATCTCATGAAAACCGTCTTCTTCCATGTAATAGTGGATGTAGTTCCACCTTTTCCCCTCAATGCCCATCTTATGATACCCTTTCTCTGTCAAGTCCGGCACAATTGTTTGATAGAGCTTCTCGCCATTTAGTTCACAAGCATTCAGGTTGTTATAGTTGCCCCACATTGGTATCATAGCAAAGAAATCCTTTGTGGCTCCCACACCTTCTATCCAGGAGAAATCAAAGTCATCTTCACCTTCATATTCAGAAACATCATGAAGAATGTATTCCCTGATGGCAATTCCTCCGTTATCCTTTGTCTGAATATCTTTGACAACTAATTTCCCTATATTGACTTGAATAGTGTCCCCAACAGTACAGTCGAAATTATATAGCAACTCTTCTTTATCTTTTTGGGGAAAGAAGCAATACACTTTCTTATTCACCTCATACAGAGCCCCCTCATAACGGATGGTATTATCGTTATTCCTATTCTCTGAATACATTTTTAGGCATTGTTGACCAGCAATCAGTGTATCTCCCCTTAGGTCATAGTAATAATAGTGATCGTATTCAGCAGGACGCAAAGGCATAAAATTGTCGTACGTCCAATGCTTACCCTCCTCAACCAGCTGGCGATAAGCCGTGTTGTTGTTAGGCTCTGTATTCTCTCTGATAGAACTGAAAGCGCCCCATCCTTTCGTTGCCTTGTATTTGTCAACTGTCCCTTGTGGAACATAAAGTGTGGCGACTGACGTGCTTTCAAAGAAAGCTTTTTCTGAAATCTCATAGGGCTCCTTGATATAAGATTTTACAGTTTCCAACTGTTTGCAACAACTGAATGCGTATGGCGCAATGAAGGTTACATTCTCAGGGATGTTAATTTCCTTTAGCCCCAGCCAATTGAATGCCCCTCCTTCAATGTTTTTTAGGCTCTGGGGTAAAGTCATGGAAGTCAGGTTTTGAAAGCCACTGAGCGCATAGGTGCCAATGGTAGTGATACCTTCAGGAATCGTTGTCGTGGTACAACCTACTATGATTTTATTGCTGGCAGTCTCAATGATGGCATTGCAGTTGTTTCTGGAATCGTACACTGGGTTATCCTCGTCTACAATAATAGAAGTCAGACCGTTACAGCCATAAAGTAACGGGTGTTCCTCGACTTTTATGTTGATAACACTTTTGGGTATAACGAGTTGTGTAAGTGATGAACAGCCAGAAAACACTAGTTCATCTATTTCCTCGACAGTTTCTGGAATAGAAATGGAACGAAGTGAAGAACAACCCTGAAAAGCAGATAGGCCAATGGTTTTCACTCCACTTGGGATGATGATAGATTCCAGATTGGTACAATCGCTAAAAACACCTTTACTTAGATTGCTGAGATTATTGGAAAGCTTGACCGTCTTCAATCCTGAGCACCCCAAAAAACCATTCATACCAATACTCATCACATTATCAGGAATCACGATGTTTGTAAGGTTCTTGCAATTGGCAAATGCTGCCACACCGATGTTGACCACGCTGGCAGGTATTTCTAATTCAGAGATAGGACATCTGCCAAATGCGGTATCATCAATACGCGTAATGTTTTGCGGTATCTCGATAGATGTCAACTGAGTACATTCATAAAACATTCCATTGGGAATGGTTATGAGATTTTCAGGGAGCTTTGGCAGAGACGTGAAACCAGTATTCCAAAATATACATTCACCAAAATGTTCCACACTTGATGGAATCGTGATTTCTTTCAGTTGTTTGCAATTGGCAAATGCGTAGTCGCCAATGGAGGTCACACCTTCGGGAATATCAATACTGGAAAGGCTTTCACAACCATCAAATGTATTCCCTTCTATTTTTGTCAATTGCTCAGGTAGTCTGACAGAACTTAGGTCAACACAAAGCATAAAAGCTGCAGAACCAATGGTCTTTATGCTGTTTGGTATGAAAACACTGGTAATGGCTGCCTGCATAAAAGCGTAGTCTTCAATACGAATAACTGTATATCCGTTTGCTACCTCAGGTATAGTGATGTTCCCTGATAGTTGAGAGTCATTAGCTTTAGGAACTCTGCTGACTGAGGAGTTGGAAGTAGGAATCGGCGATTCATATTTGTCTCCAACCATACAGGTTTTCTCTGATTCACTGATAATGGTGTATTTTAAAAGAACACCTTCTACCGTCTTTCCACTAAACGTATCACCGTCATTTGCACTTGCCAACATTGGCAAGAGCATCAAAATGGTTATAAATATTATTTTTTTCATAGTTGTAATTATTTTTGTTGTTATTTCCATTCGTGATATTTATTTTCTGTTCAGTATCTGTTCCAAAGTGATGTCAGGATTGCTTTCTCCGAACACTTCCTTCTTCAATTTCAGTTTTCGATGCTGAACGGCAGAGATGGTGATGCAATAGATGTTACCGATGGTGCGATTGCTGAGACCGAGTCTTGTAAGGATACACAGACGGATGTCGTCTTCTTGCATCATGGGGTATTGTTCTCGTATTTTGGCAAAACGGTTGTTGTCGATGGCATTGAGCGTTCGTTCTATCTCGCTCCATTCGTGCAGACTAAGGGTAATGACTGAATCGCCACTTTGGTTGAGTTTCTTCATTACCTCCATACGTTCGAGGATGAAGTCTTGCAGGAATGCCACCACTTCGTTTGCCTGATGCAGCAAGGTCTTCTGGTGCTTTGCCTCCTGTTGTAACTGACGTTTCTCCTGTTCTTGCATGAGTAGTTCGTTTTCCAGTTTCGACTGCTCGTATTCCCGTTGCTGGCGAAGCATACGGATGC
>Ga0247611_10010396_pt1 | contig 10945 bp, 5 predicted proteins | sample 177DNAGHGhighgp2_FD_192422 | JGI IMG/M metagenome (GOLD analysis project Ga0247611, IMG submission 192422) | Sheep rumen microbial communities from Palmerston North, Manawatu-Wanganui, New Zealand - 1770 DNA GHGhigh gp2 | ecosystem: Host-associated > Mammals > Digestive system > Stomach > Rumen ... | reverse complement strand
AATTTTAAGTGAACAGAAATTGTAAATGGTGCTGAAATTAGCAAGGATAACTCTAATGATTATGGTTTGGAAGATATAGATAGTAATCCAGATAAAGATCCTGATGATGATTGTATCGTTGAATATGACCATATTGTTGATGGTAATGGTAAGGCTTATTCAGAAGATGGAAAAGCTTGTGATGAAACAACAGATGAAGATGATCACGATTTTGTTCCAGTTACATTAGATGAAGAACCAGGAATCCCAACTATTGATAAGGAGCTTGTGTGAGATAAAAAACATCCATATAAAGTATGAGAATTAGTTGGATTTAAAATGGTGTTCAAGAATACAACAAATAAGACTGTAAGACATGCTATTATTAGGGATTTCTTACCATTGAATCTTGAATATGTAAGTAGTGATATTCATGGAGTATCTCCTATTTTGAGTTGACTTTCTAAAAAAGATGGAGTAACCGTTTTAGAATATTCATGATTTGATCTTGCTCCTAATCAAGAATGATATCTTATAATGACAGGTAGAGTTTTGAGTACTAATCTAGAAAATAGAGTTAATGATGTATGTATCTACGGAAATGATCAAGAGAATAGTTATAAATGTGATCAAGCAGAGTATCTTAGAAATGGTATTAAAATCGAAAAAACTGTAAATAAAAAAGAAGTTGTTTTAGGTGATGTTATAGAATATACAATTAAAGTTACGGCTTTGGATTGAGAATATACAGGATATACAATTAGAGATGTCCTTCCAAGAGGAATTTCTTTCTATGGTTATACTTTGAATAGTGCTTCAAGTTCTATTAAATATGTAGAATCATTCTCAACGGGTTTAACAAGCACTTGATTGGATACGATGACATGGAATTACGTATTTGAAAATGGATTTAAAAAGTGAGATGTTTTGACAATTAAATTTAAAGCAAAAATTACGGAATTGTATAAGAAATATAGTACTAATGTTGCATGTGTTTTAGTCCCAGGTGAGGATGAAATATGTGATGAGGAAGATGTTGTGTTGTTAACTATTAAGAAATATGTCAGTGATTCAGTAAATTGACCATGGTATGATACGTGAATGACATTAGAAAATGGTAAATTGGCTTATTTTAAGATTGTTGTTTATTGAGTTGATCCATTAGAAAAGTTTATTGTTAAGGATTCTTTAAATAATTCTACATTGTTGTTTAAAAATGAATCTTGGTCTTTGGCAAATAATGTATTTACTTGAACAATAAAATTTGGCTCAAAAAATACATGAGAAAAAGATTACAAGATAACACCAAGAGTTAATGCTGTTACATGAGCTACTCAATTATCTTGGGATGTTTATATGTCAAAATGACAATTTATGTCTTGAGATGTATTTGAAGCAATCTTTATGGCAGAAAAGAAGGCTGATGAAGAGAATATAGCTTGTGTTTATTATGATATTTCAGGAGAAGAAGTAAAAGATTGTGATCCGGCAAAAGTAACTAGTCAAACATGAAAGTTGCTTACAATTCAAAAAGATGTTAGTAAGACTTTTGATAATTGATATGTTCCAGCTGATACTGATGGTGCAGCTCTTTCATTGAACAGTAATTCAAGTGTAAACGAAAAGACAGTATATTTTAAAATTATTGTAAAGGATGCAAAGATTGCTCTTACATGATTTAAAGTAAAAGATTCTCTTGATGCAGCAATGTATAAATTATTGAAGGATGATACGTTAAAATTGGCTAATAACTCATTTACAGGTAAAATGGAAAAATGATCTAAAAATACAACGCCATTTGAGTATGTTATTACGCCAAAGATTTCTAATGATGATAAAGATCTCGAATGGAATATTGTAATGAAATCGTGATCTGTATTTATGGAAGGTGATACATTTACTGCGTATTTTAAGGCTACAAAGCTTAGAGATAGTAATGATAAAAATACGGCATGTGTATATTATGATAATTTAGGTAAAGAAGTTAGTGAATGTAATCCAGCTTATGTTAAGAGAGAATGTATTAATTGTAATAATCCTGGATGAGGATGAGGTAGATGATGAGGTTGAGGAAGTAAATGTTGAGATGGAAACAAGAATGGTATTGAATATTGTGATTGGTGAGGAACACATGTAATCCCTTCTGATGGTAGATTGTTTAAGAATTCAGATATTCGTGATGTGAAATATGCATGATGGACTTGTACTTCTTCTTGTACATTGAAAAAAGAAGAAAATGCACCTCAGTGTTTCAATGTTCAAAATGGTTCTATTTCTATCATGAAATGAGAAATGTTACCATTCTATTGGAATATGGAATGAAAATTAGGAACTGTTAATGTTCAAGAAAGAAAGGATTATTATGATGCTACATTCTCAATGAAATGTCTTTCATGAGATGAAAATAAGATTGATCTTAAAACAATGAAATGTTGATTTGTTATTTATGGACCATGAAGAAAACAACTATACAACTTTACGACAGATTGTATAACAACTGATTCATGGTCAGGTTATAAATCAACATATCCGGCAATCTCTAGTTTCATCAAACAGAATCAAGATGGATGGTATGGAGGTAGCTTCTTGAGTAAGGATTGAGATAATAAGAATGTCTTCAAGACATTAGACGATTATTGGCAGGAATATCCTACAATGTTCCCAATATCTTCAAAGGCTATTATTGAGAAGTTTTGAACAAGAGATGCTAAGTTAAAAGGACAAGTTGGTGGTACATTATGAACAAATCCAAAGGAAATTAGTGAGTTCTGAGAATATAAAATTTCATTACAAACAGTTACATATAATACATGTAAAGGTAATGATCCATATGTTAACAATGAAGGTGCTATTTGTGAAGTGGACTTTGCAGTTACAAATAATTATTTAGTACAAAAGAGTCCTTATGGCTCAATAGCAAGTTCTACACCATTAAGTAGTTATAAGAATCTTAATGGAGGTCCTTTGTTTGAATGAAATAGTGAAGTAAAGGGTGTTAATTATTCTGTACCAGCTGATTTAGCATGAACATTAAAGTCATTTATTAGTAAATATTATGCTAAATCTGTTGAAGTAAAGAAGAGCGATGCATGTTGAACTCTTAGAAAAGTTCAATGAAAATCAATTTATTTCACTGATTGAAAAAATAAGATTGATTTAAGTGCATGTATCTCACCTTCAAATAAACCATTTACATTAGTTGCTAAAAATTGAGCAGATATTGTAATAAAAGGTAATCTCTATACTAATGCAATGGTAATGACAACATGAAAGATTATCTTTGATGCGCAAGGATTTAGAACAAGTACAGGTGGTCCTACTGCATGTAATGGAGATTTGTATTGAGAAACTACAAGATATGGACATGCTTGACAAATGGTAAGATGAATCTTCTATGCTTGAGCATGATTTGATTCTATTAATGATAAGTGGAATACAGATTTGAGTAATACGGAATGGTGTAATTACGGAAATCTTCATATTAAGTGAGTAGCTATTGGTAATCTTCAATCTGTTCTTGATAAGAGAAGATCTGAATTATATACTTGGTTCGATAAGTGATGTCACGAAAAGAATCCAACAAATTGTAGTTCAAGAAAGGATGTTGTTCTTAATTGAGCATCAGTGCTTATTGAATACAATCCTGATCTTTGGTGAAATCTTCCTCCAGGAGCAGAAGAATTTAACAAGGCATTAGAAGTCTATAGAAAATAATAATTATATTATTAGGGAATAGTGAGGATTAAACTCTTCACTATTTTCTTTTTAACTGGAAAAGTTCTATTAAATAATTATTCTCTCTTTGTTGTTTACTCTATTATTCTTATATGCGTAGATCAAAGAAATCAGTTATATGGTATGTTTTGTGATGACTTTTTGTTTTATGATGGATTGTCTTACTTTTTTTGGATTCAAAGTGATATAATACACCTATTAATGGAATAAAGGGTTATTTTATAAAGGAATGAGAATCAAATATTGAAAATGATTATTCTTCTTGAGATGTAGATTCTAATAATTCAGATTCTGTTTTAACAGAAGAAGATCTTTCATTTCTTTCTTGATTTTTAGATGGAGATAGTCAGCTTACAGCCAAGGATGCTGAGTGAATGTGAAATATAAGAGAAAAAATTGTGATATTAGAGCAAATTTATTCTCAACAAAGGACTCAAGAAGTAATACAATTATTGTTAGATGCATATATATTGGATAATCAATATGATAAAGCTAAAGCGTTTTATAATTCTTTACCTGATCCAATAAGAGGGTATTTAAGTAGTGGATTGTTGTTCGAAATATGAATTAATTCCTTTTCTCAGACAACAGAAACTGAATATAATGGATTGAAACGTCTTTTAAATGAGTATCATCAGAAATGAATTTTCTGAGATTTAAAGACGTTATATTATCAAACTGCCTTTGATTTGATTGATGGAAGATATGTTGAAGCTCAGAATGAGATGCAGAAATTAGTGTGAACTAAGTATCAAGATTTTGTTTTTGCTATTCAATCTGCTTTTTCTCAATTCTCTTCTCTAAAAGATGTCCCTAACTATTATCAAGATGGATTGATAGCATACCAATTAATGAATCAATGATTCTTGGCTTGAGCAAAAAAAATGGCAATTCGTCTAGTTAATGAGCATCCAGAATATATTCTTCCTTATCAAATATTAGCTAATTCTGATTTTGTTATGTGAAAATGGGATTCTGCTTCTCGTTATTTTCATCAACTATTACAATTGGATCATCAAGAAAAAAGTTCATATCTTTATTATTTATGAATTTGTTATTATCATTTGTGAGATTATTCTAATGCTGTATTATATTTGTCACAGATTACAGATTCTCAAATATTACTTGATTCTGATAGGTATCTTATTTTGAGTTATATTGCACTTTGAGAAACTAATAGAATTTTTGTTTGATGGCAAAGATTGTTATGATACCCTTCAGTAAAAGCTTCGGATTTTTATTCATTTTATGAGGAAGCTTTTTGGAAACCTTATCGTCAATGAAAAGAGTCTGAATATTTGAAACAAAATGAGAAGCTTGTACAAGATTATTTGACGGCGTGTTCTATTTCTTTGAAATGAGATAATTTACAGGTTTGTACTTATTGACAGCTTTGATTGATTGCAGTACAGAATGGTGATTTAAATGATGAACTTCAACTTGAATTGACTCGTCTTGCTAGAAAATATGCTAAGACTGAATTGTTCCAACTTCTTTGAGATGCTGCTGTTAAAAGATGAGATTCACAAGAAGCTACAGCTTCATATATGAGAGCACTGTGACTAACGTCAAATAATGAAGAAAAGAATTTTCTTAAACAAAAAATCTTGGAAGTAAATCAACTTGAATAGAAATTTTTGATAAAAAAATAGTAGATAGGAGTCTACTATTTTTAATTATGGATTTTTATAATCACATTTTTTTTGCGAAATATTCCTCTTTTTTAATGAATGTAATATTCATTGATATTGTTTCTCATAACTCCGTGCTAAGTAATTGTTCTAATAGTTTTTTATTCTCTTCATTGTTAAGTAACATTTTAGCAAGTGGAGTAATTACTGTTACTTCTAGTACATTTCATTCTTTTTTCTCTATGATAGCTTGGTCTTTTAGATTTGTTTGTGCTGTTGGTTTATTCATTTTTGCAAGAACAGTATCCCATAGTTTTTTAAAGTCTCAAGTGAATTCTTCTTTTGAAGTAGAATTACTTTGTTTAGGTTCTTCTACCTGTTCTTCGACTTTTTTTGGTTCTTCTTTTTTTTCAGGGACTACTTCTTTAACTTCAACTTCTATAGGTTTTTCTTCTTTTTCTATTTTGGGTTCTGGTTGTTTAATAGGTGTTTCCTTTATTTCAGTATTTGGTTCTCAGTTTTCTTCTAAAAATTTATTTATAGCGATTTTATAAGCTATGATTGGATATGGATATCGTCTTATAGTAGAAATGATGTTTCAGAATAATTCGGAGCATTTAAGGTAAAAATTAGTATCTTCTAGAAGATGTTGATCTAAATATCCTATAGTTTGTTTTGCAAATTGTGAGAAATCAATTCCTTGTTGTCAGATATTATCTAATTTAGCAAAAATTTCTTCTCTATTTCATTCTTTAATTTTAAGAAGAGTATCTTTTATTAATGCTTCTCAAGCAACTCCCAAAAATCTAGAAACATTTTCTTCGTTCAAATCTCACAGAATGCTAACTTGATCGACATATTTAACAGCATCTCTTACACATCATTCAGAGATATTAGATATGATTTTTAGAGCAGATTCAGTGTATTTTAGATTTTCTTGTTTACATATATTCTCAAGATGTTCTACCATTGCTGTATCAGTTACTTTTCTATAGTTGAATACTTGACAACGAGAAACTATAGTATCTGGAACTTTATGGATTTCTGTTGTTGCGAATATAAAACAGACATTTCCTTTAGGTTCTTCTATTGTTTTTAATAGAGCATTAAATGCTCACTTACTTAGCATATGTACTTCATCTATTACATAGATTTTTTTGTTTAATGCTGTTGGTGGATATGATGCTTTGTCTATTATTTCTTCTCTAATATTATCAACTCATGTATGAGAAGCAGCATCTATTTCAACATAATCTAAACTAGTTCAGTTATTGATAAGCTCACAGTTTGAACAATGATTACAAGGATTTCAGTTTTGTAAATCTAAACAGTTAAGAGCTTTTGCAATAAGTCTTGCTGATGATGTTTTTCATGTTCATCTTGGTCAAAAAAGGAGGTAGTTGTGGTGTACAATGTCTCTTGATTGCATTTGTGCTTTCAATATATCGATGATATGTTCTTGTCAGACCATTTCATCGAATGTCTTTGGACGGTATTTATTAGCAAGACTCATGTTGAATATATTGATGTAATAAACCATTTTTACTTTATGATTTCATGGTGTATTTTCAATATAATTCGCATTTATTGTATACAAGATATAGGATTTATGTTGAAAAAATAATAATAAATATAAATGGCTAAATATTAGTTCTAAACTGTGATTGTTAATATTAAAAACACTATGTTTACTGTATTTTTGATTAAATTTTGTTTAAAATGTTGAAAACTTGCTAACTACCTGTTATCACTCTTTAAAAAAATATTCAGTTTTTTCTCTTGATTTTTGCTGTAATTACAATATCTTGTGGCTGAACATGAAAATAGACACAAAATATTGTGCTTATGTGAATATGATGATATTTTGGTTTCCTGTTCTTATTCCGGCATTTAGTTGGTTTTTTTTATAACTTTGCTTATGTTTAAAATGACAATCAAGAAAGTAATTAAAAGAAATTGATCTGAAGTTGCTTATGATTCAGAAAAGATTCGTGTGGCTATCCAAAAGGCAAACAATGAAGTTCCAGAAAAAGAGCAAGCAAGTGAATTTCTTATTTCAGAAATTATTAGATCATTGGAGTCTCATAAAAATGGAATAGTTCCTATTGAAGAAATTCAAGACTATATTGAAAAGCAACTTATTGAAATGCATAAGGCAGAGTTAGCTAAGAAATATATTATCTATCGTTATCAGAGAGCATTGGTAAGAAAGGCTAATACAACTGATGATTCTATATTAACATTAATTCATAATGATAATAAGGAAGTTGGACAAGAGAATTCAAATAAGGATTCTGCTATAGCTTCTACACAAAGAGATTTGATAGCTTGAGAAGTTTCTAAAGATCTTACTCGTAGAATGCTTCTTCCTGAAGATATTAGAACTGCACATGATGAATGAGTGCTACATTTTCATGATATGGATTATTTTGTTCAACCAATTTTCAACTGTTGCCTTGTAAATATTAAAGATATGTTTGAAAATGGTACTGTTATGAATTGAAAGTTAGTTGAAACTCCTAAGAGTTTTCAAGTGGCTTGTACTGTTATGACACAAATCATTGCTTCTGTAGCATCTTCTCAGTATTGAGGACAATCTGTAAATATTAAGCATTTGTGAAAGTATTTGTATAATACAAAGCAAAAGTACTTGAAAAAATACAAGGAAACTTGTCCTGAATTAAGTGATGAGGAAATTCAAAAATTAGTAGATATTAGAGTAAAGGATGAATTAGCTTCATGAGTTCAAACAATTCAATATCAGATTAATACATTGATGACTACAAATGGTCAATCTCCATTTGTAACATTGTTCTTGGAACTTGATGAAAAAGATCCATATATACAAGAAACTGCTGAGATAATTGAAGAAATATTTAAGCAAAGAATTCAAGGAATAAAGAACGAAGTTTGAGTTTATGTTACTCCTGCTTTCCCTAAACTTGTTTATGTATTGGATGAACATAATTGTTTAAAGTGAGGAAAATATGATTATTTGACTAAATTAGCTGCTCAATGTTCAGCAAAAAGAATGTATCCTGATTACATTTCTGCTAAAAAAATGAGAGAAATTGAATGTGGTAATGTTTTTGCACCAATGTGATGTCGTTCATTCTTATCTCCATGGAAAGATGAAAATTGAGAATATAAGTTTGAAGGAAGATTTAATCAATGAGTTGTAACTATTAATATTCCTCAAGTTGCTATTTTGGCAGATCATGATGAGAAAAAGTTTTTTGAAATACTAGAAGATAGATTAAAGCTTTGTTATAAAGCATTGATGTGTAGACATGAAAGATTAAAGGGAACTTTATCTGATATTAGTCCAATTCATTGGCAATATTGAGCAATTGCAAGATTAAAGAAATGAGAGAAAATCGATAAATATCTTTATGGAGGTTATTCAACAATTTCTCTTTGATATATTGGTTTATATGAAGCATCTGTTCTTATTAAATGATGTTCTCATACTCAACCAGAAGGTGAGAAATTTGCATTAAAGGTCATTCAAACATTAAAAGATGCAACATTAAAATGGAAAGAAGAAACTTGAATTTGATTTGCTTTGTATGGAACACCCGCTGAATCTCTTTGTTATCGTTTCGCTAAGATTGATAGGAAAAAATTTGGAGAAATTAAAGATGTAACAGATAAAGGATATTATACAAATTCATATCATGTAGATGTAAGAGAGAAGATTGATGCTGTTTCTAAGTTGGCATTTGAATCTCAATTTCAAAAGATTTCATCTGGATGATGTATATCGTATATTGAAATGCCTAATATGCAAAAGAATCTTCCAGCAATAGAAACATTAATAAGGTTTATGTATGATAATATTATGTATGCTGAATTTAATACTAAATCTGATTATTGTCATTGTTGTGGATTTGATTGAGAGATTATGGTTAATGAAAATAGTGAATGGGAATGTCCTCAATGTCATAATAAAGATCAGAGAAAGATGAATGTTACTCGTAGGACATGTGGATATTTGTGAGAAAACTTCTGGAATTTATGAAAGACAAAGGAAATCTCAAAGAGAGTTTTACATGTATCATAATTTAAGATTATTGTGCTATGAATTATTGAACAATAAAAAAAATGGATACTGCTAATGGACCCTGATTAAGGGTCTCTCTTTTTGTAAGCGGATGTCCTCATTGATGTAAATGATGTTTTAATGCAGTTGCGTGGGATTTTAATTATGGCTCTTTGTTTACACAAGATGTTATAGATGAAATTCTTGATGAATTGCATAAAGATTATATAACTTGAATTACTTTTTTATGATGAGAGCCATTAGCTCCTGAAAATCAAAAAGAAGTTCGGAATGTTATTGAACAAGTAAGAAAGGAATGTCCAGATAAAACAATATGGTGTTTTTCTGGTTATACTTTTGAGTTTATTACTGAGTATATGTTTCCAAATCTTCCTTATACTAGTAAGATTTTTTCGTGTATTGATGTTTTGGTTGATTGAAGATTTGAACAAGATTTATTGGATTTAAAATTGAAATTTAGAGGGTCAAGAAATCAAAGAGTTCTTGATGTTAAAAAATCATTAGAAGAATGAACTCCTATTCGAAGTAATGAAGTTAATGACAAAGATCTCTATGTTTATAGAGCTTCTAATGAGGTCGAAAAGTTTTGAAAACTATTTATTAAATAATAGTAATTTATTTTTCAAAGTTCGTCATAATTGAGCATATTTGTACAGCTCAAAATTTTGGTCTAGTATAAATTACTATAGAACAAAAGCGAAGCTCTTTTGCTGAGGCTTCTCAACAAGTTGTAGGAGTCTGATTTGGTTGACAAGCTTCATCTCAACATGCATGTTTACAATCAAGTTTTACATTATTGCTAGTTCATTTTTCATATAATCAGTCAATTGCAATATATCTTCGATATTCTCATACTGCAACATCTTCTCATGTGAAACTATCAAGATCATGATGGTTATATCGTCTTCCATTTAAGAAATGAAGCTTATAGTCTTCTTTTAAGAATCACTCATTCATTATTCTATCTTGTAATTTTCATATATCTCTTTGCATTTCTGTTTCTTCAGCTAATAGATTTTCTGTGTTATCTACTTTTTCTAATGAGAAATATTTATTATTTCATGCTCAAGTTTGAACTTTTATAATCCATCTTCCTGGATACATCCATTCGTCTTTTGGTACTCAATCATCTAGAACTCAAGCGTTATTTTCTCCTATTGATAATGGATCATATTTTAATCGAGTTAAATCTTTTTTACTATCTCGTCTTCTCCAGTTTGTATCTCTTATGTTATACATAACTTCAACTCATTCTTTGGCTAAGTTTAAAGCTGTAACTTTTTGTCTAGTAGCTGTTAAATAACTTGTTGTGGAAATAACCGCTGAGATTATCCCCATGAAAGTTGTAGATACAAGCATAATCACAAATAGAAGTTCTATCATAGTAAATCATTTTTTTCTTTGCCTTGAGTTTTTCATGTATGAACTTGAAATTAAAATTGCATTTACTAGTGTAAACATTATGATTTATTTTGTGTAAGAGTAGTTATCTTGTAAAAATATGCAATGTTTTTTATTCTTTTTTGAAAGTAAAGAA